>ERZ507546.13-NODE-13-length-133168-cov-20.4827_pt1 | contig 133168 bp, 133 predicted proteins | sample MGYA00248664_ERZ507546 | MGnify/ENA primary metagenome ERZ507546 (study PRJEB26165, sample SAMN02676161) | human gut metagenome | isolation source: stool | host: Homo sapiens | place: USA | study: EMG produced TPA metagenomics assembly of the C.diff FMT (human gut... | reverse complement strand
ATTGATAAGCCATAATTCGTCTCCGTTACGCCTTTTCCACGTTCACGAGGAAAGCCTTGAACTCCGGCGTCTGCGTGTTCGCATCACCGACAAACGGCGTCAGGGTATTGGCGATAAACCCTTTCTTCGCCACGCCTTCGTAGCCCCAGTGAATCGGAATACCGATAGTATCGATATCCTTACCGTCTGCTTTCAGCGTGCGAATACGCTTGGTCACCACCGCCTTGGCTTTGATATAGCCGCGGTTAGAGGAGACCTTCACGGTATCGCCATGGGCGATGCCGAGCTTGTTCGCCAGCTTCTCGCCGATCTCCACGAACTGTTCCGGCTGCGCGATGGCGTTAAGCAGCGCGTGCTTGGTCCAGTAGTGGAAGTGCTCGGTCAGGCGGTAAGTGGTGCCGACGTAAGGGAATTTATCCGCTTTGCCCATCTGCTCAAGGTCGCCTTTAAAGACGCGCGCGGCCGGGTTCGAGACCACGTTCGGGTGCAGCGGGTTGGTGCCCAGCGGCGTTTCAAACGGCTCGTAGTGTTCCGGGAACGGCCCTTCCGCCATCTTATCGATAGCGAACAGACGCCCCATCCCTTCCGGCTGCATGATAAACGGCCCGACATCGCTGTCCGGCGCCGCGGCGCTGTAGTCTGGAATATCCACGCCGCCCCACTTCGCGCCGTCCCATTTCAGGAGCTGGCGCTTCGGATCCCACGGTTTACCCTGCGGGTCCGCGGAGGCGCGGTTATACAGTATGCGGCGGTTAAGCGGCCACGCCCATGCCCAGCCCAGCGTATTGCCGAGGCCAGACGGATCGGCGTTATCGCGACGCGCCATCTGGTTGCCGTCAGGCGTCCAGCTACCGGCGAAGATCCAGCAGCCGCTGGAGGTGGTGCCGTCATCGCGCAGCTGCGCAAACGAGCTGAGCTGCTGGCCCTTCTTGACGATCACCGCCCCGGTTGCCGGGTCGATAATGTCTGCCAGCGCCTTGCCGTTGCTCTCCATTGCCACTTCTTCCGACGCTGGTTCATGCGGCGTGGCATAGTTCCACGTCATGTTCAGCACCGGTTCCGGCGCCGGTCCGCCCTGTTCGGCGTACATCTTGCGCAGGCGTAAGAAGATACCGGCGAGGATCTCACCGTCGGTGGTCGCAATCCCCGGGGCGTCCGCGCCTTTCCAGTGCCACTGTAGCCAGCGGCCGGAGTTGACGATAGAACCGTTCTCTTCGGCGAAGCAGGTGGACGGCAGGCGGAACACTTCGGTCTGGATTTTCGCCGGATCGACGTCGTTCGACTCCCCGTGGTTTTGCCAGAAGGTGGAGGTTTCGGTGTTGAGCGGGTCGATGGTCACCAGGAACTTCAGCTTCGACAGCGACGCGACAACCTTGTTTTTGTTCGGGAACGAGGCTACCGGGTTAAAGCCCTGGCAGATATAGCCGTTCACTTTGCCCTGGTTCATCATCTCGAAGTATTGCAGGACGTCGTAGCCCTTATCCCACTTCGGCAGCCAGTCAAAGCCCCAGCTGTTTTCCGCCGTGGCTTTATCGCCAAAGAAGGCCTTCATCATGGAGACGAAGAATTTCGGGTAATTACCCCAGTAGTTCACCTGGTCCTTCAACAGCGGTTTCGGCGTGTTGGCGGCGAGGTAGGTTTGCAGGTCAGTCTGTTTCTCGCTCGGCAGCGTCATATAGCCAGGCAGGCTCTGCGACAGCAGCCCCAGGTCGGTGAGACCCTGAATATTGGAGTGGCCGCGCAGGGCGTTTACGCCGCCGCCCGCCATGCCCATATTGCCGAGCAGCAGCTGGATCATCGCCATGGTGCGGATGTTCTGCGCGCCGATGGAGTGCTGCGTCCAGCCCAGCGCGTACAGGAACGAGGCGGTTTTATCGTGCGCGCTGGTTTCCGCGATGTACTCGCAGACTTTGAGGAAGTCGGCTTTTGGCGTTCCGCAGATGTTTTCGACAACTTCTGGCGTATAGCGGGAAACGTGCTGCTTCAGCAGGTTCCAGACGCAGCGCGGATGCTGCAGCGTGGTATCGCGTTTGGCAAAGCCGTTCTCATCCAGCTCATAGTTCCAGGACGTTTTATCGTACTTGCGGGCTTCGGCGTCGTAGCCGCTGAACAGACCGTCTTCAAAGCTGTAATCCTCACGCACGATCAGGCTGGCGTTGGTGTAAGCCTCGGTATATTCACGGTTAATTTTTTCGTTGTTCAACAGGTACAGGATGACGCCTGACAGGAAGGTAATGTCAGTACCGGAACGAATTGGGGTATAGAAATCAGCTACCGCCGCGGTACGCGTAAAGCGCGGATCGATCACAATCAGCTTCGCGCCGTTGCGAATCTTGGCTTCCATCGCCCAGCGGAATCCAACCGGGTGAGCTTCAGCGGCGTTGCCGCCCATCACCACGACGAGATTGGCGTTCTTGATGTCGACCCAGTGGTTGGTCATCGCACCGCGACCAAATGTTGGAGCAAGACTTGCTACCGTTGGTCCGTGTCAGACGCGCGCCTGGTTGTCGACCGCGAGCATACCGAGCGCGCGGGTAAATTTCTGGGTTAAATAACCGGTTTCGTTACTGGAGGCGGAGGCGCACAGCATACCGGTGGTCAGCCAGCGGTTGACGGTGGTGCCTTCGCTATTCTGCGCGACAAAGTTGGCGTCGCGGTCCTCTTTCATCAGCTTAGCGATGCGATCGAACGCTTCATCCCAGCTGATTTGCTGCCATTTATCAGAGCCTGGCGCACGGTATTCCGGAAATTTCAGGCGACTTTCGGAATGGATAAAGTCCACCAGACCGGCCCCTTTAGGGCAGAGCGCGCCACGGTTGACCGGATGGTCCGGGTCACCTTCGATATGGAAGATAGACGCTTTGGCATTTTTTGCGCCGTCGCCGAGGCTGTACATTAACAGCCCACAGCCAACGGAACAGTAAGTGCAGGTGTTACGGGTTTCGCGGGTGCGCAGCAGCTTGTACTGCCGTGTTTCCGCGAGCGCTAAACCGGGCGCAAAGCCCAGCGCCGCCGCCGTGGTTCCTGCCATACCGCCAGCGCAGATCTTAAAGAACTGCCTTCTGCTGACCTGCATGGTTCGCTCCTTGTTTCGACATTGTCACGTATAGTTATTTGCTTTGCGGTAAGGGCCGCAAAGGTTCAGAATTAGGGGTAATTTCCCTCGTTCCCGAAGGGATATAAACAGAATACCACATTGTGTGTATGCCTGTTCCAATACGGTTAAGACAAAGTGAACAAGAAGCCTCTTGAACAAATCGAAAATGTGATTGATATCACAGGTTATCGCCAGGTATCGCTCTGGAAGCGCCAAAATTTGCAACATCCTCAGCCAGACGAGTTAGCTGAAGAGGTACCCGTTGCGCTGGTTTATAACGGCATCTCGCACGTGGTGATGATGGCGACGCCGAAAGACCTGATGCAGTTCGCCGTCGGCTTTTCCTTATCCGAAGGGATTATCGAAAACCGGGGCGAGATTTATGGTATGGACGTCGTTCAGGCCTGTAACGGCCTGGAAGTGCAAATCGAACTCTCCAGCCGCCGCTTTATGGGGCTGAAAGAGCGCCGTCGCGCGCTGGCCGGACGCACCGGCTGCGGCGTATGCGGCGTTGAGCAGCTCAACGATATCGGCAAGCCCGTGCAGCCGCTGCCCTTTACCCAGACGTTCGATCTGGCGAATCTCGATCGCGCGCTGGCGCACCTGCATGATTTTCAGCCGATAGGCCGCCTTACCGGCTGTACTCACGCCGCGGCCTGGGTAAGTCCTTCCGGCGAGCTCGCGGGCGGCCATGAAGACGTGGGTCGCCACGTGGCGCTGGACAAGCTCCTGGGACACCGCACGGAATCAGAAGGCGCCTGGCAGAACGGCGCGGCGCTGGTCTCCAGCCGCGCCAGCTATGAAATGGTGCAGAAGGCGGCCATGTGCGGGGTGGAAATCCTCTTTGCGGTCTCTGCCGCGACCACGCTGGCGGTTGACGTCGCCGGGCGCTGCAACCTGACGCTGGTGGGATTCTGCAAGCCGGGCAGGGCGACCGTTTACACGCATCCGCAGCGGTTAATCGCGGGTTAAATTTAAGTCAGTTTTTTTGAATGATGACAACAAATCCTTCCGCTTTTTGTTTGGCGATGTGAGGGCTACTATTTATCACATCAAGGCACGGCGCCTTATTCAAACAACTAACGTAAAGGGTTTATATCATGAAAAGCATCAAAACTTTTGTCGCAGTTATCGCTCTGGCCGCTTCTTTTGGTTCTTTCGCTGCGGAAACCGTGACCGCGACCGCCGCAACGATGGACGGTGCAGAAGCGAAAATCGCCGCTCAGGCCCTGGCCGCTGGCGCTTCATCTTACAAAATTACCGAAGCGTTTACCGGTAACCGCGTGCACATGACTGCGGAACTGAATAAATAAGCGTAAAGCTACTGTCGAAAGAGCGCCCTTGGGGCGCTTTTTTTGTGTCTGAGATTTATTTCCGGGGGCTTAACGCAGGTGCCTTTGCCGTGAGGGGCGGCGATATCAGAATCAAAACAGGCGGAATGCAGCTTTACGCGTTGTTCCCTGCAAGAAGGCAGACAATAGATGAGAAAGCCGTGAACCTTCCTGACGCAAAAAAATGCGCCATTTATCACATTTCTGCCTTTTCATCATCGCTGGGTTTATGGGAGAAAACAGGCAGCCCACCCGCGCAATTATCGCTTCAAGCAACTTAATGATCTTAAAGAAAATAAAAAGATAATTGTTAAGGCGATCTCATTTTATAAAAGAGATATGCATCACAAAAAATGAGGAAATAAACCCACTGTCAATATTAGGCTCGGAGGGATTTATCAGCATATTGTGATCTCTATTGCAAATAACGGTCTTGAACTCAGGGAAAAATGTGGGCAAGCAAAGCAACGGAGACAGGCAATGAAAATTGGCATGGTTATTAGCGGTGGCGATGTTTCTGGAATTAATAACTTTATATTCCAGATAGCCAGACTGGCGAGTGCCGATATCACCCTTTTCAATGGCGGAATACCCGGACTGCTGGATAAAAATCATCACGAAGTCGCCTGGCGCGATCTGGTTGATTTCTCCATTGCCTCTATTCCGATCATTACCTCCGGGCGCACCAGCCGTCGATTGCTGCGCAGTGAATATGAAACAATAGCCAAAAAAATTAAATCGCTGCGCATTGATGTGCTGATTATGGCCGGCGGCGACGGCAGCCTGCAGTTTCTCAATACGCTGAGCGAATTTGATATTAACTGCTTTGGCGTCGGGATGACTATCGATAATGATGTGTACGGCAGTGATTATACCATTGGTTTCTCCACCGCCTGCGAGCAGATTATTAAAGAGGTTTCCCGCTTAAGAAATACCGGAAGAGCATTACCGGGCCGCGTCTTTATGGTCGAAATATTAGGAGGCTATTGTGGAGAGTTAACGCTGCAATCCGCGATTAAATCGAATGCTGATATCGCGCTGATTCCGGAATCGCAGATGCCGTTAGAAACGCTGGCCGAGCGGGTGAAGCATAAGCTGACACAGCAGAATAGCGTGGTGATCCTGTGCTCTGAAGGCTACACCAGGGAGTACTCCCCCGGCTTTCAGGGGGCCATTGATACCATGATTAAGCAGCTTGAACCGCAAATTGGCGTGCGTATTCGTAAAACCATCGTAGGCTACGGTTTGCGCAATGGCGATCCGACCTGCGAAGAAATTTACCAGGGCACGATTATGGCCAGTGAAGTGGTTCGCTGTATTCAGTCAGGGATGAAAAATAAAGCCATCATAATTAATTCAAGCAACAAACCTATTCCGATTGATTTAGTTAGTATGAAAAAACGTCTGGTCGACACTGAAGGACATCATTATAAACTTGCCAAACAACTCAATATTATTTGAGGAGACCCTACATGCTGAAAATTCTATGCGTATGTGGCTGCGGCCTCGGTTCAAGCTTTGCCATTGAAATGACGGCGAAGGCAGTTTTAAAGAAGCTGGAGATTCCAGCACAGATTGAACATACCACTATTTCCGAAGCCGGGGCGTTTAAATCAGATATGATTCTGACGCAAAAAACCTTTGCCGATATATTAACGGCGGATGCCAGTGCGGAGGAAATTAAACGCGTGGTGGTACTGCATAAGCTCACGGATAAAGATGAGATTGAAGCTAAGATCGTCGCATTCTTAAAAGAGCGTAACCTGAAGGTAGCGGACTATGAATAGCTTTGTAGAGTTTATCGTTAAAGATTTACTCGGCCAGGCTTCAATATTAATTGCATTTATTGCGATGCTGGGCCTGATTCTGCAAAAAAAATCAGCGGGCAAAACGGCGGAGGGGACGTTTAAAACGCTGCTCGGTTTCTTAATTATGATGGCCGGGATCAACATTATTGTCGCCACGCTAACGTTCCTTAACGATATCTTCACGCAGGGATTCGGCATGAAAGGCTACATTACCGATGTCGCCGCCATAGCCGGATTAGCCAACCGTGAATTAGGTTCCGAAGTCGCGCTGACCCTGATGGTGATTTTTGCCGTCAATATCATTATCGCCCGCCTGACGCCGCTGAAATATATCTTTTTAACCGGCCAGGCGCTGCTGTGGATGGCGACCATCGGCGCGGTGATTGGCTATAAAGCCGGGCTGACCGGACTGCCGTTGATTTTAACCGGCGGTATTTTCGGCGGCGTGATGGCGGTACTGATGCCCGCCCTGGCGCAGCCGGTCGTCAGGCGCATCACCGGTTCCGATGACGTGGCGCTGGGGCATTTCTGCACTATCGGCTATCTGGTGCAGGCGGCGGTGGCTAAAGTGGTGGGTAAAGGTTCTCGCTCAACGGAAGATCTTGAATTACCGGATAACTTTAAGTTCCTCCAGGACACCTATCTCGCGATGGCGGTAGTGATGGTGCCGATGTATCTCATTCCCGCGGTTGCGGCGGGCCCGGAATATATCGCTCAGTTCTCTAACGGCATTAACTACCTGATGTACGCCTTTATGCAGTCCATTCAGTTTGTGGCGGGGGTATTCGTTCTCTACAGCGGCGTGCGCCTGTTGCTCAACGAGCTGGTGCCGGCATTTCGCGGGATTGCGATGCGCATTGTCCCGGACGCTAAGCCTGCGCTCGATTGCCCGGTGCTGTTCCCGTATGCGCCCAATGCGGTGATCGTCGGCTTCCTGGCGACGACCGTCGGCTCCATCATCGGCATGCTGGTGTTCCCGATGTTTGGCCTGGCGATGATCCTGCCCGGTCTGTTAACCAACTTTTTTGCCGGCGGTACGGCGGGCGTCTTCGGTAACGCGCTGGGCGGCCGCCGCGGGGCGATGATTGGCGGCGTCATTCACGGCCTGTTTATTACCTTCCTGCCCGCCATTTTGGTACCGATGCTGGAAAGCTACGGTTTTACCGGCGTCACCTTCAGCGATTCGGACGTCATTAGTTCCGGTCTGGTATTAGGCCACGCCTTCCAGAATAACTGGCTATTTGTCGCCTTGTTCATTGTTTTTGTTGCCGCACTGGCATGGTTCGTAAACGGTAAATCAGCGAAGCCGAAAGGGGAAAATGTTCATGAGTCTGTATAACTTCAACGCTATTCTGAAAATTGCGCAGGAAAGAGATTTTAAAGCCATTGGCTCATTTAATTTGCACTGTATTGAAATGCTGCCCGCCTTTTTTAAAGCGGCGCAACAAAGCGATAGCCCATTAATGATTCAAATCTCTACCGGGACGGCGGAATATCTCGGCTATCGTTTACTGGTGGATGCGGTTCGTTCATTAGCGGAAAGTGAAGACGTGCCGACCTGCCTGCACCTGGATCACTGCTCTGATATTAGCGCCATTGAAACGGCCATGGATGCCGGATTTACATCAGTGATGTACGACGGCTCCCATCTGGATCTGGAAGAGAATATCGGTAATACCCGCATCGTGGTGGAAATGGCGCGCCCGCGGAATATCACGGTAGAAGGCGAGCTGGGGGCGATCGGCGGATCGGAAGATGGCAAAGCCGTGGCCGCGGAGGATATCTGCTTCACTACGGTGGAGGACGCCAAACGCTTTGTGGAGGAGACCCGGGTGGATATGCTGGCGGTCTCCGTGGGCACGGTGCACGGCCTGTATACCGGCAAGGCGCAAATCCAGCATCAGCGGCTAAAAGAGATTAGCGCCGCGACCGGCGTGCCGTTAGTGCTGCACGGCGGCACCGGCGTCAGCGATGAAGATATGCGCCTGGCCGTCACTGAAGGTATCAACAAGGTGAACGTCGGCACTGAAATGAATGTGCAGTGGGTCGATCAATGTAAAAGCACGTTTGAAAAAGGCAAAGTGAACGACAGCGTGCGCAAATTTTTAATTCCGGCGAATAATGCGGTCACCCATGTATTAATGGAAAAAATCGCTCTGTTTAAATAAACGCATATTTTTAAACCGTATTCCGTTGCCCTGTTGTCCGTCGGGGAGGAGCTCGCTATGTTTGAATCTTTGAAAACGCTGTGGAAAAAAGAGAATCAACCCCCGCAGGATTATGACGAACAGTCTCGCCAGCTGGCGGGGGAAATTGCCAGGCTGGAAGGCGAGTTACGGGGCAACCCGGCTAATGGCGAAATACAGAAAGCCTTAATGCTGATGTATAACCGGGCGTTGTCGGTCTATGCCAAAAGTCATACGCATCGCGAGGAAATCGATGCGCTTTTTATACGCATTGATGAGTTACGTAACATTATTCGCCGTAATATATAGGAAGTGATAATGACGATAAAAGAACTGCTTATTGAGGCCGATGCGATTCAGGTCGGCGTCACGGAGTCCGACTGGCAGAAGGTGATCCAGCTGGCGGCCAGCCCGCTGGTTGCAAAAGGCTATATCTCGGCAGATTACGGCCAGGCGGTGATCGATAATACCCTGCATCATGGCGCCTATTACGTGTTTGATGAAGGTGTCGCTATCCCTCACGCCAGGCCGGAATGTGGCGTCAAACGCAACTGCTTCAGCCTTGTGGTGTTGAATAAGCCGATTCAATTTGCCGATAGCGAGAAGGCGGATATCGTCATTATGTTCGGCGCGCAGGACAGCAATACCCATATTGAAGAGGGGATTCGTGCGATTGTCGCTCTGCTTGATAATAACGAGACCATGGCGAAGCTGCGGGCCGCCAGCAGCAGAGAGGAGGTCGTCGCGTTGTTATGAACAGACATCTCACACCCGGCTGTAAAACGGTGATTTTAATTAACGGTATTCCCGCATCGGGTAAAAGCACCGTCACCCGACAGCTATCGGCAGCGTTTAATCTGCCGCAGCTGACCATCGACGGTATTAAAGAGCCGTTTATGGCGTGCTTTACCGGGATCGACCGGACCTTCAACCGGCAGCTGGGCTGCGCCGCGTATGAAGTTATCTGGTCGATCGTCGGCCAGTCGCCGGCAGGCTGTATCTGGCTTATTGACGCCTGGTTTGGCTTTCAACCGCGCGACACGCTACAGCAGCTGCTGCAACACGCGGGCGTTGAAAAAGTGCTGGAGGTCTGGAACCACATCTCGCCTGAGCTTGCGGTGTCGCGCTATGCCAGCCGGTTGCAGGATCGTAAGCCGGGGCACCCGGGCGAGGAGTATCTTCCGGAACTGGCGCAGCTGGCGCAGCAGGCGGAACCGATGCGGCTGGGGCCGGTGTTCACCGTGGATCAGCACAAGCCGCTGGATATGGCGTCCGCTACCCGTTGGATCGAAACACAAATAGCGTAAGCCCTTAAGGGTAACTGCCCGGCGGCGCTTCGCTGGCACGGCCTACAAAAATTGCATAACAACATGATGTTTCGCGTTTCGTAGGCCGGATCAGGCAACGCCCGCCATCCGCAGCAGCGCCGTCGCCACGGCGGCGGCGATAATCACCACGATCAACGGCATCTTACGCCAGGCGAGGAACACCGCCAGGCCCACGCCCAGCACCCGCGCCATCCCGGCAAAATGTTCGCCCTCGTAAAAGGTGGTCGCCAGCGCCACGGAAAAGAGCAGCACCGTCGCCGCATCGGAGAGCAGCGCCTGGGCGCGCTCGGAAAACGCCAGCCGGCTGCCGAGCTTCGCCCCGCCTAAACGCATTAAGTAGGTGCCCAGCGACAGAATCGCAATACCGGCGATAAATAGCGCCATATTGCCCATTATTTTTTCCTCATCAGCAGGCCAAACAGCGACAGCAAAACCGGCAGGCCAACCGGTGCGAATGGAACGGCGGCCAGAGACAGGGCCGCTCCGCTGCAGGCGCGGATCAGGGTGGTGCGGTTTTTAAAGGCCGGCACCACCAGCGCCAGCAGAATCGCCGGGAATACCGCATCGAGGCCAATGGTTTCCGGGGCCGGAAGCAGTTTGCCGACCCCCGCGCCCAGGAGCGCCCCCAACGGCCAGATCAGCGCCACGCCCAGACCGCACAGCCAGTAGGCGGCCCGCCGCTGCTCGGGGGTTTTCTGCGACAGACCAAACACCACGCTTTCATCGTTCATAATATGGCAGCCGAGGAAGCTGGCGGCGCGCTGGCCGACCAGGTCGCGAACCGTCACGCCGAAGGGAATATGCCGCGCGTTGACCAGCAAACCGGCCGCCGCTGCCGCCAGCGGGTTGCCGCCGCTGGCGACAATGCCGATAAACATAAACTCTGAGGCCCCCGCCAGGACGCAAACCGAAAGCACAAAGGGGACCCAAATCGGGAAGCCGTAGGCGACGGCCAGCGAGCCGTAGGACATCCCGACGATGCCTACCGCGAGGCAGACTAAAACAATTGCTCTGAGGGTGTCGCCTTTAAGCGTGGCGAAGTGTTGTTTCATACTCTTTAGCCATATCGAACGAATTTCCATTATAATGAACGCAACAGAAACGCATTTCAAGACGAACGAAACGTTCGTTATAAAAAACACGGAGGGCTGTATGACTCAGCCAATTAGCCTGATTGCCAAAAGCCTGGTGCGGGAACGCGCGCGCACCGGTCTTTCCCTTGCCGAAGTTGCGCGACGGGCGGGCATCGCCAAATCAACGTTATCGCAGCTGGAGTCCGGCAACGGTAACCCGAGCCTGGAAACCCTCTGGGCGCTTTGCGTGGCCCTCGATATACCCTTTGCCCGGCTGCTGGAGCCGCAGGTGAATACCACCCAGGTGATCCGTCGCGGCGAGGGAACGAAAGTGATCGCCGAGCAGGCAAACTATCAGGCGATTTTACTGGCCGCCTGCCCGCCGGGCGCGCGGCGCGATATCTATCTCCTGCTGACCCAGACGGGCGCGGACCGCATTTCCCATCCTCATCCGCCGGGTTCGGTGGAGCATATTATTGTCACCCAGGGGCGCGCGCGGGTCGGCCTGACGGAAGCGCCGGAGGAGCTGGGAGAGGGAGATTACATCTGCTATCCGGCGGATCGGGAGCACGTTTTCCAGGCGCTGGAGCCGGATACCCAGGCGCTGCTGGTCGCCGAGCAGAACTAGTAAGGCCCGACACTGGGCCTTCGGTGTGGCAAAACAGGCGTCAGGTAAAAGGGATTGTCAGGCGCGCGCGTGATGATTGATATCGCCATTGGCCGTTTTCTGCAGGGCAATAGCGATAGGGCAGGAGAGGTCGAGCTGCCGGGGATGATAGCCGCGCTGCAGCAGCCAGAACCATTCTCCTCCGGCCGCTGGCTCCAGCCCCATATCGGTAAAACCTGCTCGCCACAGCCTGGGTCGTAGCGACATCAGCGCGCCATCCACGCGCGCCCGGATATAAATCAGTTTACGGGCCGGCAGTCGGGAAATCTCGTCCACCATCTGTTGTGTTGATATATTTATCGTGACGTCCACCCGATCATCACAAAGGGCAATTTCAATGGGGGCTGCACAGGTTTCCCTGGCGGCCGGGATCTGCGCCGCGCCAAATTTTTCCTTTAGCAAGTTTATCCAACCGTCATCGCGGCTATCACCCGCGGTGAGCGGGACGGGGCGTGGATGCAGGGGTAATACGCCGAGGATAATGCTTTCACGCAGGCCGGATTGAAAGGGGGAGGGAACGTAATCTCTGAGCAACCCCGTTGAGTAAAAGCCCAGCCTCTGCGCCAGGCGCTGCGAGTGTGGATGGCTGGACACCATTTTGATGGTTAGCGTGCCCAGGCCAAGCCTGCTTGCGGCAAGACGCAAATATTCCCCCAGTTGGGTGGCTACGCCCCGGTTCCTGAAGGCGGGATGCACCGCGAACATGGCCAGTTCGGCCGTCTGCTTATCCGCGTGGTGCCGCCATAAGGCGGCATGCCCGATGATGATGCCATTCTGTTCGGCTACCGCGCTGTGCCATTCGTCCCGGGCGTTGCGCCAGCCAATCAGGCTGGGCATATAGATATCAGGATAGACATAGCGATCGCCATAAACCGTGCGAAATAAGGCGCTGATGCCTTCGCCATCTTGTCGCTGGAACGCTCTGATTTCAATCATTTCCCCCCCTCTTGCGCGAGGTAGGCGCGTTTGTCGATCACCCGCTGCAGCTTACCTGTTCGGGTATTGCGGATAAGTTCCGCCTGGCTGCACCAGTGAATCTGAACGCACAGCTGGCCGGCAGCCTGTAGTTCTGCGAGAGCGTGATCCCTGGCGAGTAATTGATCGCAGAGCCTATCGGCCTGCTGCCGGGTACCGGAAAAGGCGATACGTAAGCTCAACCGATCCCGGTTATCGGCGTGTTCCAGTATCAGCTGCCACTGCTGCTGCCCCATCTCTTCCGTAATAAGAGCCGCTATTTCATCAGGAAACAGCGAAGCGTAACCTACCCGCAAGCGGTGCCCGAGGCTACTGCGCCCCTGCAAAATAAACTTGCGATGTTGGCTTCCCGGAGGTTCGCGCCAGGCGGCCAGATCGCCTACCGGATAGCGAATCAGCGGCATCAGCGTGCGCGTGAGGCTGGTGACCACCAGCATTCCGGAACGATTAATTTCGTCGATCGGCTCGCCCGTCGCTTCATCAATAATTTCCACGATAGTTTCGGGTTCAAAGACCCGATGCTCGTCCGCCAGGCAATCCGGCGTGCTGAGTCCGATAAGCCCGGCATCCACGCAGGCGCAGCCGATAGAAGCAATACGGGCGTTGGGAAAGGCGGATTTCAGCAGCTGTAGCTGTTCAGTAAAAAGACTCTCGCTGCCGTAAAGGATGGTCTCGATGCCGGGCAGCCGGCGGTTTTTTCCAGCGAGCTCTGCCGCATATTGCAGCAGCATCGCCGGGACGCCCGCCAGCACGTTGATATCGTGCTGGACGATCTGTTCGGTGAGGGTGTGCGGTTCTAGCGATCCGGTGAAAGGGTACTCGCATACCGGTATCGACATGTGCGAAAGCGCGCCGTGGATAAATAAGAAGCTCGCGTACAAATCACCGGCGAAAAATAAATTCGCCACCCGCGCGCCTGGCTTCAGCTGACTGGAGAGGCTGCGGCCAAAACTGGTGACGAACGCACGCCACTCCTGGCGGGAAAAAACCGACAGCTTGCCGCCGCCGGTGGTGCCGCCGGTCTTAAAGACAATACCGTCCTCCACTGGCCCGGTGAGGACGGGCCAGTTTTTCAGGCCCTGGCTCCCCTCCCAGTAGCGTTGGGGATTGATAAGCGGCAGGTCCGTCAGCCGCCAGCCGCGGGGGGCGAGATGGCGATAGTGTTCGGCATAGAAAGGCGAGCGGCAGCGAACAAGCTGGACAAGCTGTTCGAGACTCGGTGGATTGACGGCCATTTCTTCCATGCGGGTGGAGAGCGGGTCGACGCGACCCATCATCTTTGCTGTTGTCATATTCAAATATCCTTATTGTGAACCGATCGGCGGGGAGTGCGCTCAGCGGCGTTTATCAATGACCAGCGGCGTTTTGCCGCTTTGCGGATGCCGTTCAAATTCGCTGAACGGGCGGCTGGTCACAGCCAGCTCCAGCAAATGGGCGTCCAATGCCATTTTGAGCTCAGGGTCGGTGCAGACACGCTGTTTGACGGTATCAATATTGCCGTCGGTGAAGATGTGGATGCATTCGAGCCCGCTGCGCGGATTATGTTGAAGAATCAATTGAACAGGGGCATCGGCGAGCGTCGCCAGCCGCTGGGGCTGAATAAACATTGTGCCGATACGCACAAGGCTGCCGTGGCGGCCTAAAAGCTCAAAGCGGGGGCTGGGGGCACCGCAGGGGCATTCGCCCGGCAGCCAACGGCCCATATCGCCGATGTCATAGCGAATAACCTTCTGACCCTCGCGGGCCGTCGAAGTAAAGAGCAGGCGGCCGGCTTCGCCGGGCGCGACGGGCCGATCGTCGAGCGGGTCGACAATCTCCAGCCATTGAATATCCGTCATCAGATGAAATATGCCATCCGGGCAATGCGCGCAGGCATGCCCCAGCGGCCCGGCATCAACCGAACCATACAGCGCCGAGCGAATGGTTTTTACCCCGAAACCATGAATATAGTCACGCTGGGCAGCTCCCATATGTTCGCCGCCCAGCAGCAGTTTCTGAATACCGCCGTAGTCGCGAAGAATAGCTTCTTCTCGCGTAAAGAGCTGATACAGCGTGCTGGGCATACCAATGAGCGTGGTGACGCCCTGGTTCACAATGGTCCGGGCGATCTCGTGATAGTCATCGTCATGAGGCCCACCCATGGGAAGATGGGTTACCTCAAGCATTTCCAGTACGGTGAAGAAACTGAGTAAACCCCCGTAGAGATTGCCCGCGTACATCAAATTGAGCACTTTGTCGCGGGCGGGATCCAGCCCGGCGGCGAACATGCCTGCGGCGGCGGCCTGCATCTGGCGGCGATAGTCGCGATAGGTAAACCCGGCGAGTTTAGGCACGCCGCTGCTGCCGCCGCTGCGAAAGAAAAGCTGAGCGCTGGAGTGCATGGCGTGCTGCAGGAAGTCCGTTTTATCCATAATCGGCAGCGCTGTCAGCACCGGCGGCGGCGGGTTCGCATCGAGCGTGGCTTGCTGCGGCAGGACATCGGCATCCAGCGTCACGGTGACCCGGCGAGCCAGCTGGCTTAAGGCGTAAACGCCGTCATGCGGTTCGCCGTGATAGCCGTCATGCATTTTACCGACGGGGGTAATTCGATTGACGCCAGCTGCCAGCAGCAGTTGGCTGAAGGGGATTCTGTCCCGATCGGCGGCAATCAGCCCGCAGGTTTGCAGGTGGGTTCGCCAGGGGCGCAGCGTTTGCATCACTTTATTTTGCGGTAGCGGCCGCAGCAGGATGGTTCGAAATAGCGGTGAAGGCGTTATGGCTGACATGTTTTGCAGAATGATGCGCCAGCCGTCTCCTGCCAGTAGAGCGTTGTCGGCCCCGGCAAATACGGCGTCCAGCTGCGCGAAGGCGACGGCGCTGGTAATATCCGCTGCCGCCTTTTCATCGGGGATTAACGGTTGCCACCGTGCGTGACGGCGCCGCATGGCCTGCGCCAGTCTGTTGCCAATATCCTGCAATACCGCCGACTCATCGCTATCAACAAAAACAATTTGCGGGCTGGAACACGCCTGCTGGTCAAAGCAGCAAAAGTCATCCGCCAGCGCGAGAAGGTTTTCTTCATTAACGGCATCCGGTTGTAGCCAGGCAAAGCTGATTTTATGCCCCCAGGGGATCCAGCGGCATCCGCCAGGGAGCTGTTGGCGAATCGCGTCGAGCGCGGTATCGCCACCCCAGGCCGATACCCCATCGGCGTGGGTAAGCAGCAGGGAAAGGCGCGTGGTCTCCACGGGAATTACGGCGACGAAGTTAGCCAGCTGGCCCGTTAAATCGAAATGGGTAAATGCCTCAAGCAGATCGATGGTCATCCCTTGTTCGCTGGCGCTTGGGCGTAGCCAGTTAATATTGCCGACCAGCAGACTCTCAATTATTGCGAAGAAAGGGAGCAGTTCCGCATTGGCCGGGGTGATATGCACCACGACGCCCAGAGGACGCCAGCCTTCAAACAGCGGTTCACGGTAGTTGATGCGGCGCACGGAAAAGGGGTTATCGCCCAGCTCATGCTCGAGTTTTTGGCGCAGGGCGTCAGGTTGACAAAACCTTCTGACCTCTTCCCGATAAGCCGGGCCCAGTTGGGGGAGGAAAGCGTGGTCTTTTAGCTGTTCGATAAAGCGCCCGGCGCAGGCAAGTACGGTTTCCGGACGCGGCGGTTGACTCAGCGCGCTATCCAGCCCGCTCGTTAATATATCTATGGCCTCTTCCGGCGTGAACGATGAATAGGTTTTTCCCTGAATGAGATACATATTAATTTCCCTTAATCAGTTCTGACGCCGCCAGTGCGCAGCTACGTGCTTTGTTATGGCTGGCCCGACCCAGCAGTTCAAACCAGTCCGTGGTTAACCCGCATCCGCACTCTTCGGCGCGGTGCAGCACCGCAAGGTCGCTCATGACCACGCTGTGCGCAGGGCTGGAGGTGATATAAGGCGACACAAACTGGATAAAACCGCGCTGTCCATACCCTTTCACCGCCAGGGAGGCGGTATCGCGGATCCAGGCGCGGGAATAAACGGGAACATGGAAATGGTGGTGCGCGCATTCAATGTAGGGCACGCAGTGCTCCACAGAACCATAGCCGTCGCGGCATCGGCTATCCGGGATCCCGAGCTGCCGGGTCAGTCGGGCGTAAAACGCGGATTTAGGGATTTCGCGGTCGGCATGCGTTTTCCAGCCGCCGCCGAAAAAGGCCAGCGATTGAGGATGCAGCTGGAGCGGCGGAAGCTGCATTTCGCGCATCCGTTCAAGTACGAACCACATAAAGGCCGGGAACCCCAGGATGCGCACCGGTAACCCCTCTTCAGCAAACTCCCGTAAAGCGCGAATAACGCCAAAAGGGTCGAACTCATGCCCGCTGCCGCTGTGACGCAGCGCGTAAACGGCGCGTTTAACCGGCGCGTATTTACACAAGAACTGGTCGGTAAAAGAGGTGCCAAGCGTAATGATATCGGCGGGTTCGTAGCTGAGGAGCAGGTAGTTGCAGGGAACTTCGGGCGTTTCCCAGCCATAGTGGCGGAAAATGCGATCGACCATTCCCTGAGCGGCTCCGATGCTGCGCTCATCATAGCGCATACGACTTTTCTGTCCGCTGGTACCGGAAGAGGTGAGTTCAAGCGCATCCTCACCGGAACGGCTGATGAGCAGATTTTGTTTAAAGTAGTTGGCAAAGATCGGCGGTAGCTGCGACCACGAGTCTATATTCGCCGCATCGGCCTGAATATGGTGGTGGGCCAGCCACTGGCGATAGCCCGGCGTATTCATAACATGAAATGCGACGATTTCGCGCATGGCTGCATCAAAGAGCCGTTGTGAATCGCTATCTTCATGATAAGGTCGGTCGAGTGCGCAGAGGGCATCGACGCAGGATAACGTGTCCATTTTATTCATCCTTAATAAAAAGTCGTCCGTGGGTGATTAATGGCCTGAAGCTGTTATTTTCGTTTTACTCCTCTTCTGCCTGGTGAATATATTCACTATAATGAATAATGCTGCCAGCATCGGAATAGTGGCCGCGGTAATATATGCGATGAGGTTATTACCAGCGCCCAATCCAGCCATTAACGCCCCCCCGAGGCTAAAAATAGCGACGGAAATCATGCCTATCATTGCCGATACCGAACCTTTTCCATGCTCGCTGGAAAATAGCGTAAGACGATACAGTGTGGCATTGCAGATGCCCAGGCCGAAAGCATAAATAGCCATGCCGATAATCAGCGTAATAATATTTTGCCATATTAGCGTCATGACCAGCGCCAGCGTTATTCCGATGAATACGGGGAAGAGTGAAAAGTATAATAACTGCTCCGGCTTAAATTTTTCTGCGGTAAAGTTAAGAACGATATTCCCCGCAATCAACGCACCAAAAATAGGTAATTGCCATAGCGCGTACTCCAGCATGCTCATTTTTAGATGATGCACCAGCAGCAGTGGGGAGAGCGCGATCCACGCCATCAGCGGCAGCCCGATAAGGCCAAGCGCAACGCTGCCGAATAGACAGCGTGGGTTCGTAAGCAAATCACCATAAGCGCGCGCGAGGGTTTTTACCTCGAGCGGCTGACATTCAATTTTACTGCCATCTTGACGTACTACGCCGATCGTCTCCGGCATCCAGCGTAGCAAACCGAACCAGGCGAGCGCCGCCATCAACGCGATAGCAATAAAAAGCGTGCGCCATGACAGGTATGAAAGTACAACGCTACCGCCCAAAGGGCCAAACAGCGGCGACAGCAGCGCGATATTGGCAAACAGGGCAATTAAGCGGATAGCATCCGATTCGTTGAATGCTTCCTGCAGGGCCGGATAGCTTACCACCACCACAAACCCCAAACCTATTCCCTGAATAAACCGCAGGAGAGTAAAAACCTGGATATTGTCTACCCATGGCGTGGCCAGGCAGGAAACAGAAAAAAGCGCACAGCCGATGAGTAATAAAGGCCGGCGGCCAAATCTATCCGACGCTGGTCCAATAAGCCACTGAAAGCTTACGCCGCCAAGTAAATAGGCGTTGAGCGACCACGGTACGTAATAAGTCTGAGCATTTAAATCTTTAATAACGGTTAACATTCCCGGCATCACTACATCGCTGGCGACATAAGTTAACAGCTCGAATGTTGAAAGAAATAAACAAAAAAATAAAGCGTGCCGCGAAGAGACCGGCAGTAGTGAGTTATACATAAAACCCTATTATTAACATATTCCATTATATTGCTTTTATATCACCCCCTCTTTTTAATAACTTTATCAAGTGATTCTTAGTTGATAAATATCAATGAACAGGCTGTGTTCATGTTTGTTTTAACTGTGAATTATAATTTCGATACATACTTCATATTTTAATTAAAAATAAATTGAATGATTTATGGGGGTTAAATACGCATTTTCCAGGCGCAGCGTTATTTTTCCAGGGTTGAGTTATTAAGTCATTCATCTATCAACGATATGATTTGTATAGAGTAAAACCTGTCGGATTCAAATATATTCAGCCTGGTGAATGACAGCGCGTATTGCTCCCTTACTTACGGAGAAGGTGGTGTTTAATTTACAGCATCATTTACTAAAAGCGTTTCGCGTCCCTCATCTTTCGTTACGTATCATCAGGCGTTGCGAGCGCGATATTCAGGTAGTGCCGCGCGGCGTCGCTCTTGCTGGACGCCATGCCCGTATTGCGGGACACTACCCGCATTCTTCCGCGAAGACAGGCATACTATGTCGCTGAAAGCCATTGCTAAAGAACTTGGGATCTCGGTAACGACCGTCAGCCGCGCGCTAAACGGCTATGACGACGTGTCGCAGGAGACGCGGGCCCGCGTGGAAGCGGAGGCCCAGCGCCGTGGATATCGGCCAAATACCTTCGCCCGCCGCCTGAAAATGGGCAAAATCGACGCCGTCGGCCTCGTTTTTCCCGTGCGCCCCGCGCCGCTGAATAACAACGTCTTTCTTGAAATGGTGGGCGAAATCAGCCACGAACTGGCGCGCTACGAGATTGATTTACTGCTGATTGCCGATGATGAACAGGCCGATAAGCACGGCTATATGCGTATGGTGCAGAGCCGCCGCGTCGATGCGCTGATCGTCGCGCATACGCTGGATGATGACCCGCGTCTGATTCAACTCCTCTCCGCCGGCTTTCCTTTTCTGGCGCTGGGCCGCAGCCGCCTGCCGCAGCCCTACGCCTGGTTTGATTTCGATAACCAGGCGGGAACGTACCGCGCCACCCGTCATCTGATTAGCCAGGGGCATCAGCGCATCGCGCTGCTGAGCGAAAATAACAATCAGGCGTTTATTACCCAGCGCCGCAACGGTTACCTGCAGGCGCTGCGCGAAGCGGGCCTGGCGGAAACCTGGCTGCGCAGCGTGCCGCCCACCCGCCGCGGCGGGTTTCAGGCAACGATGGAGCTGCTGCGCTTGCCGGAACCGCCAACGGCGATTGTCACCGATTGCAACACCCACGGCGACGGCGCGGCGATGGCCCTGGCTCAGCTCGGACGCCTCACCGGCGCCGATTGCGTCTCGCTGGTGGTTTACGACGGCTTGCCGCAGGACAGTATCATCGAAACCCCGGTGGGCGCGGTGGTTCAGTCCACCCGGCAGGGCGTGGGACGCCAGATTGCCACCATGGTCCGCCGCTTAATCGCCGGCGAGGATCTCGCCTCTCTCCAGGTGCTCTGGCAGCCTGAATTTATCCCAGGCGAAACCGCCTGATTCCCCTCCCGTCAGATTAATTTCCTGAACTCGATCACGGATCCGAAACGTTTTGGTTGGAGTCCGAAACGTTTCGGATCAACAGTAAGGCATTCCTTGTTGTGGAGATGTCTCATGTCTGATTCGATTTTACGCCTGCAAAGCGCAGCGGCTGATGTGGTGATCAAAACCCGTCCGTTCGCCGAAATTATCTACTGGGGGCCGCATTTAAGCCACTTTTCGCCGCAGGATGCGGCCAGCATCGCCCGCCCGGTGGCCAATGGCCGCCTCGACGTCGATTCCCCGGTGACCTTAATGGCCGAACTGGGCCATGGTCTGTTTGGCGCGCCGGGTATTGAAGGCCACCGCCAGGGGCTGGACGCCTCACCGATGTTTACCACGACCGAGGTGGTGCAGGATGGGCAGAATTTAACCCTTCTCAGCGAAGACGCGCAGGCGGGCCTGCGGCTGTGCAGTGAAATTCAGCTTGATAGCAGCGGCGTGCTCAGCGTTCGTCATGGTTTAACCAACCTGCGCCCGCAGCCGTGGCAGGTGGACCGCCTGGCGGTCACGCTGCCGGTCGCCGAGCGCGCCCGCGAAGTCATGGCCTTTCATGGCCGCTGGATCCGCGAATTCCAGCCCCATCGTCTGACCCTTGAACACGACAGCTTTGTGCTGGAAAACCGTCGTGGACGCACTTCTCATGAACATTTTCCGGCGCTGATTACCGGCAGCCGCGCTTTTAGCGAGATGCAGGGCGAAGTGTGGGGCGTGCACCTGGGCTGGAGCGGTAATCACCGCCTGCGGGCGGAAGTGAAAACCGACGGTCGCCGCTACCTGCAGGCGGAAGCGCTCTATCTGGCGGGCGAAATGGCGCTGGCGGAAGGGGAAACGCTGTGGACGCCGAACCTCTACGCCAGCTATTCGGCGCAGGGGCTGAACGGCATGAGCCAGCAGTTCCACCGCTATCTGCGCGAACAGATTATTCGCTTCCCGGACAACAAACCGCGCCCGGTGCATCTCAATACCTGGGAAGGGATCTATTTCGACCACGAACCGCAGTACATCATGCGCATGGCGGATGAAGCGGCGGAGCTGGGCGTGGAGCGCTTTATCATTGATGACGGCTGGTTTAAAGGGCGCAACGACGACTGGGCGGCGCTCGGCGACTGGTATCTAGATGAGGAAAAATATCCTGACGGCCTGACCCCGGTTATCGACCATGTGAAGTCGTTGGGGATGGAGTTCGGCATCTGGGTTGAGCCAGAAATGATTAACCCGAACTCCGATCTCTACCGCACCCATCCCGACTGGCTGCTGGCGCTGCCGGGCTATACGCCGCTGCCCGGGCGTCATCAGTTTGTCCTGAACCTGAATATCCCTGAAGCCTTTGATTATCTGCTGGAACGGATGAGCTGGCTGCTGGGCGAGCACGCGGTCGACTATGTGAAGTGGGATATGAATCGCGAGCTGGTGCAGCCTGCCCATAACGGCAAAGCCGCCGCCGATGCGCAAACTCGCCAGTTCTACCGCCTGCTGGATACGCTGGTGGCCCGCTTCCCGCATATTGAATTTGAATCCTGCTCCTCCGGTGGCGGGCGTATCGATTATGAAGTGCTGAAGCGTAGCCATCGCTTCTGGGCTTCCGACAATAACGATGCTCTTGAGCGCAACACCATCCAGCGCGGCATGAGCTACTTCTTCCCGCCGGAAGTGATGGGCGCGCACATTGGCAACCGCCGCTGCCACGCCACCTTCCGCCAGCACAGCATTGCGTTTCGCGGCCTGACGGCGCTGTTCGGTCATATGGGGCTTGAGCTGGACCCGGTGACCGCCGATGAGCAGGAGCGCGCGGGCTATCGCAAATACGCGGCGCTGCATAAGCAGTGGCGCGATGTCATTCATCACGGCGTGCAGTGGCGTATCGATATGCCCGACGCCACAACCCTCGCGCACGGCGTGGTGAGCGAGGATCGGCATCGGGCGATTTTCCTCGTCAGCCAGCTGGCGATGCCGGACTACACCCTGATGGCGCCGCTGCGCGTGGCGGGGCTGGAAGCGGGTGCCCGTTACGAGGTGACGCTGCTCGACCATCCCGATATTCAGATTACGGGAGAGGGCGGCCATACCATGCGTAAGCTGCCGGAATGGATGACGACGCCGCAGACCGTCAGCGGTGAGTGGTTGCAACAGGTGGGGCTGGCGCTGCCAATCCTCGATCCGGAAAGCGCCATTTTGATTGGCCTGCAACGCGTGTGATGACCACGGGCCGCGCGTCGGCCCTTTTTGAGGAATACACCATGAACCCGACCGTCTGTACCCATAAAAACAACCCCAATTTCTGGATTTTCGGGCTGTTCTTCTTTCTCTACTTTTTCATCATGGCCACCTGTTTTCCGTTTTTGCCGATCTGGCTATCGGACGTCATTGGCCTGAATAAAACCGAGACCGGCATTGTTTTCTCCAGCCTGTCGCTGTTTGCCATCTGTTTTCAGCCGATACTGGGCGTGATCTCCGATAAACTCGGGCTAAAAAAGCATCTGATGTGGATCGTGACGGTGCTGCTGGTGCTGATCGCGCCCTTTTTTCTCTACGTTTTTGCGCCGCTGCTGAAAACCAATATCTGGCTCGGCGCGCTGAGCGGCGGGGCCTACATCGGCTTTGTGTTCTCCGCCGGCGCCGGGGCGATGGAAGCCTATATCGAACGCGTGAGCCGCAACAGCGGGTTTGAGTACGGCAAAGCGCGGACTTTTGGCTGCCTCGGCTGGGCGCTGTGCGCCACCACGGCGGGGATGCTGTTCAGCGTTAATCCCGAGTGGGTGTTCTGGATGGGGTCGGCCGCCGCGCTGGTACTGGTCGTGCTGGTGGCCATCGCGAAACCGCAGGCCAGCCAGACCGCACAGGTGATGGACTCGCTGGGGGCTAACCGCTCATCGGTGGATTTAAAAACCGCCGTACGCATGTTCCGTCAGCGTAAAATGTGGATGTTTATTCTGTACGTCATCGGCGTCGCCTGCGTCTATGACGTTTTCGATCAGCAATTTGCCACTTTCTTTAAATCCTTCTTTGCTACCCCGGAAGCGGGCACCCGCGCCTTTGGTTTTGCGACCACCGCCGGGGAAATATGCAACGCGATTATTATGTTCAGCTCGCCGTGGATTATTAACCGCATCGGGGCGAAGAATACTCTGCTGATTGCCGGAATGGTGATGGCGGCGAGGATGATCGGTTCATCGTTCGCCACGACGGCCGCTGAAGTGGTGGCGCTGAAAATGCTTCATGCGCTGGAAGTCCCGTTCCTGCTGGTAGGCGCGTTTAAATATATTACCGGCGTGTTTGACGTTCGCCTGTCGGCGACGATTTACCTGGTTGGTTTCCAGTTTTCCAAACAGGTGGCGGCGATCTTTCTCTCCGCTTTTGCCGGGAATATGTATGATCGTATCGGCTTCCAGGATACCTATATGATCCTTGGCGGCATCGCCCTGACCGTCACCTTGATATCCGCCTTTACCTTATCGGGCAAGGCCACCTCGGAAAAGATGGGCGATAGCGCGATGACGGTTTAGAAAATAGTCCGATAATTCACAAGGATGTGATTGATAAATGAGGAAATATTGACCATGGATATGAAGGAAAGAATGAACAGCGGCGAGCTTTATCTTGATTCAGGATATGGGTTACCGCAGCAGCGGCTGATGGGCAAGGCGCGAGCTTACGAATACAACCACTCGCACCCATTTAATCAGGAATTAAGAAACGACATTATTCAGCGGATGTTCGCCGCCGTAGGCGAGCACTGCTGGATAGAGCCTCCGATTCATGTGGCCTACGGCACCCACACCACCATTGGCGATAATTTTTACGCGAACTTCAACCTGACGCTGGTCGATGATGCCGACATTATCATCGGCAATAACGTAATGTTTGCACCCAACGTGACCATTTCCACCGCCGGCCATCCTATTCATCCGGATCTGCGGCACACCCAGCAGCAGTTCTCTCAGCCGGTGGTGATTGAAGATGGCGTCTGGCTGGGCACCGGGGTGATTATCAACCCAGGCGTCACCATCGGAAAAAACTCGGTCATTGGCGCCGGCAGCGTGGTGAACCGTTCCATACCGGCGAACGTGGTTGCCGCTGGAGTCCCCTGCCGGGTATTAAGAGCGATTGCCGACAGCGACAAAGAGAAGTTTCAGCTGTTTACTGTTTAACTTATCGTGGCGCCGGGCGGGAAGATGTCGGTCAATTTGCGAACAGGGACGTGTTTCCGCTGAATCTCATGATGCTTTTGCCTGACTATTCATTGCCCAGGCATTTCTCGCGTTACTCAGAAGGCTAATATTTCGTGAAAATTAGCCCCTTAAGCCATAATCAGACAAACGGTTTTCATCGTTATTTTCTCGATTTTTTATTCATTTTTTCCGTCTTTTTCTGCTGGAGAGAACCGGCGGTAATATGGTTTTCCATCGGCCTTTTAATTATAATTTTAGCCATTATTTTTATGGTGATGTGATTTTTTATAGCATTTTTATGTGGTTTTTATGTGAATAAATTTATCATTAATGAGTGGGGGGAGTAATGGTTTTTTCCTTGGGGAAGGGTATTTTACGTATGCAGAAAATGAGAATTTTTATGCGGATATATCAGTAGGATTCGATAGGTAAAAAAACGCAATGTGAAATTAATGTGTTGATTTATAAGGATATTTTAATTTTTTTATTTCCTCTATTTTTGGTGCTAGTATTTTAATTAAGTAATGTCGTAGGCTGAATATGAGAATAAATAATGGTTATTATCGATGATGATTTTGATCGTGGTTCCTTACGTTCCTTTTCGTTTGGCCGTAATACCAAGCCCGCGTTAGCGGTCCAGCGTATTTTTCAGGCGCTGCTGCCCGTGAGCACGCCGCTTGAGCTGCAGCCGGATGAGCGATTTGAATTTTGCGATACTGAAAATAACGCGCATATATTCCTCCTGCGCGAGGGAACTGGGGTGGTTTGCCATGATGAAAACAATATGGCGATAACCACGTTGTTTTCTCCCTCCGTTCTCGGGCTGATTGATGGATATAGTACTTTCTATGATGTTGAAGCCAGGCCGAAGCACTTTTTTTCTGCAGAAACACATTGTTCTGGTCGATTAGTTCCTCTTGATAGTTTTGTGAAAATTATAGATGAACAAAATCTCTGGCATGATATCGCCCGGATTCTGGCCCATCGCTTATTGGTAATGGCCATCCGCGAGAAAGAGTTTATTGGCGTGGAATCATTCATCATGATCCGGACGTTGATACTGGAACTGGGCTCCTATCCTGAGGAATATCGCGAGCAAATCAATGTGCTCAATTTTATCCAGCGGCGCACCAATCTTTCCCGCAGCGGAATACTGTACGTCCTGTCTGAACTACGCAAGGGGGATTACATCAGCGTCCACAGAGGCGTACTAAAGGGTATTAATAAACGAATTCCTATCGATTTTTAAATGTATTCATAACTATATATTAACAATAGCGCCTGTTTTTTTAGATGTATCAGCTCTTTGCATTATTAACATCATGATTTTTATACGTAATTATCATTATTGACTTGCATCATCTTTGAATGTCCAGTTTTGGACGAAAAAATTGATTTAGATTCATAAAACTTTCTGTAAGAATTATTCCCAAGACAACACGGAGTGTCTTCTTATATTTAAACCGCTTTTTATCGCCACAGGGGAACGTTCCCTGGTAATTACTTCGGCTATAAAAAATAAGCGGTAATGAATGAGGGAATACAAAATCAATTTAATGTGTATGGATTAAAAATGAAAAAAGCATTTATGGTAAAAAGCGTTGTTCTGGCAATGGTTATGGCTGGCGGCATCTCTTCTGCAATGGCTGCGACCAGCGGGTCTTCTTCCACCGTTAATGGCGGCACCGTTGAGTTTAAAGGTTCTGTTGTTGATGCGGCCTGTGCGGTAACCGCGGATACCACCAACCAGGTGGTGAACATGGGTCAGGTTCGTCTGGCTGCTTTCACCGGTAAAGACTCCGTGGCTAACCAGAAAACCCCGTTCACTATCAAGCTGGCTGACTGCGATACCACCATCGCTTCTCAGGCTTCCGTCACCTTCGACGGCAACGCGGCAGCGGGCGAAGCTGGCGTGCTGGACAACACTTCTGGCGCGGGCAACGCGGCGGGCGTCGGTATCCAGATTTATGACAAAGACGGCTCTGCGCTGAATCTGGGCACCGCGTCTCAGGCTGTTACGCTGATCGACGGCGACAACACCCTGAACTTCTCTGCTGACTACTACCAGACTGCGGATACCGCAACGGCCGGTAGCGTGGACACTACTGCCACCTTCAACGTGACTTACCAGTAATATCGCGTCAGTTATTTTCATTTAGGATCTCTGTGCCAGGGACGGCGGCTGTGTCATTGAAAGGAGTAGATATGAATTTCACTACACAACGGTTGAGGGCGCTTTCCCTTGTGGGGGCGTGTTTATTTCCCGCTCTGGCACAGGCAGGCAACCACCACGTGGTGACGGTAAAGGGCGGCGACGTTGAGTTTCAGGGCGCCGTTGTCAATGCCGCCTGCGCGGTGGATGCCGGCAGCGAGGATTTGACCGTTGAGATGGGGCAGGTGCGCTCCAATGAATTTCATGGGCTGGGAAGCTGGACCGATCCGCAGGCGTTTACCATTACGCTGAAGGATTGCGACACCACGGTGAGCCAGCAAGTCAGCGTGGCCTTTCGCGGCCTGACGGATGGCAAAGATCCGGGGGTACTGGCGGTAGCCGACGGCGCGCAGAGCGCGCAGGGCGTCGGGTTAGGTATTTTTGACAATCAGGGAAATCAAATTATCCCGAACACGCAGCCGATGAGTTTTACCGCTATTCAGGACAATACGACCGTACTCAATTTTGTCGCCAAATATCGCGCGACCTCGAGAACCGTCGTGGCAGGGGATGCAAACGCACAAACCTGGTTCACGTTAACCTATTTGTAATTTCCTGATGCCGTCCGCGGCAAATCTTTACTGTGAAAGGCACTTTATGTCCGTTATTTCTTTTTCCCGCCTGTCTCTGGTTGCGCTGGCGTTAGCCGGTGCCGGTCTGGCCGTACCCGCGGCGCAGGCGCAAACCGAAACCCAGGCGCACGCCGCGGCGAACGGCGGGGTATCATTAGGTTCCACCCGCGTCATCTATCCGCAGGGCAACAACCAGGTTTCTCTGGCGGTAAATAATACCGACCCGAAAGCCACTTTTTTAATTCAGTCATGGGTGGAAAACGCCAGCGAAAGTAAAAGCAGCGACTTTGTTGTGACGCCACCGCTGTTTGTGATGAAGCCGCAAAAAGAGAATACGCTGCGCATTATGTACGTTGGGCCGAATAATCTGCCGGCGGATCGCGAAAGCCTCTACTGGGTAAACGTTAAAGCGATTCCGTCGGCGGCAAAAGACACCAAAGGGAAAAATACTCTGCAGATTGCGGTGCTGAGCCGGATTAAACTTTTTGTCCGCCCGAAAAATCTGCCGATGGCCTCGATTGATGCGCCGGCGAAGCTGCGCTTTCATGAAAGCGGCAATACCCTGACGGTGAAAAACCCAACGCCCTATTATATGACGCTGGTACAGATTCACGCCGGGACCGCAACATTGCCTACCACCATGGTGGCGCCGATGTCGCAGGCTGATATTAAACTTCCGGCAAATGGACAGGGAAATATCACCTTCCAGACCATTAATGACTACGGGGCAAACTCGCCCGAACAGAAAGCCATAATAGAATAATAAACAGGTCGGCAAAATAATGACGTTAAAAATAAAATATATCGCCCAAGCGGTGATGCAGGTTCTATTTGCCCGCCGTCGGGTATACCGTATTATTTTGCCGGCAACTTTATCGGCATTACCGTTATCCGCGCTGGCGGACAACTATTTTAACCCGGCATTTTTATCGGACGACCCGAACGCGGTGGCCGATCTTTCCCATTTCGAAAAGGGCGATAACCAGGCCCCGGGTAAATATCACGTAGATATTTATCTGAATAAGCAGCTGGTCTCCACGGAAGACGTGAACTTTAAAGCGGCAAAAGGCGGCCAGGACGATACAGGGCTAGCGCCGTGCTTCACCACCGCGCGTCTGGAACAGATGGGGGTCAATACCAAAGCCTTCCCGGACCTGGCGAAGCTGGCGCCGGAGCAGTGCGTGCCCTTTGCCGCCATACCGGAATCCTCCACCGAGTTCGACTTTGAGCATCAGCAGCTGAACATCAGCGTGCCGCAGGCGGCGCTAAAGCAGAGCGCACGCGGGTATATTCCCCCGGAAGAGTGGGATCAGGGGGTCAACGCGCTGCTGCTGAACTATGACTTCACCGGCGGCAACAGCGGCGGTGATACGAAAGAGGACAGCTACTATCTTAACCTGCAAAGCGGTCTGAACCTTGGCGCCTGGCGCCTGCGCGACTACTCGACCTGGAACTACACCAGCGGTGAGGGCGATACCGAGAACAAGTGGGAGCATATCAGCACCTACGTCGAGCGCACGATCGCGCCGCTGAAGGCGGAGCTTACGCTCGGGGAGAGCTACACCCCGTCGGACGTTTTCGACAGCCTCGGCTTTCGCGGCGTCCAGATTGCCTCCGACGACAACATGCTGCCGGACAGCCTGAAAGGCTTTGCGCCGACGGTGCGCGGTATCGCCAAGAGCAACGCCAGGATCACCATTAAGCAGAACGGCTACGTTATCTACCAGACCTACGTCTCGCCGGGCGCCTTCGCCATTAACGATCTCTACCCGACCTCGTCGAGCGGCGACCTGCAGGTGACGGTAAAAGAGAGCGACGGGAGCGAAAATACCTTTACCGTGCCGTACTCCGCGGTGCCGCTGCTGCAGCGCGAAGGGCGGCTTAAATACGCCCTGACCGCCGGTAAATACCGCAGCACCAACGATGACCAGGATGAGGTCAACTTCGCCCAGGGGACGGCGATCTACGGTTTGCCGCATGGCTTCACCCTTTACGGCGGCTCGCAGGTCAGCAATGACTACCACGCCTTTGCGTTGGGCGCCGGGCTGAATATGGGGGATTTCGGCGCGATCTCCGCCGATATTACCCAGGCCAACAGCACCCTCGCCGACGGCAGCCAGCATGACGGCCAGTCGGTGCGCTTCCTGTACGCCAAGGCGCTGAACGATCTCGGCACCAACTTCCAGCTGCTGGGCTACCGTTACTCGACGGAGGGGTTCTACACCCTCGACGAGACGACGTATAAAAACATGAGCGGCTATACCGGCGACAACGAGTGGAAAGATGAGGATCACGATGGCAAGCAGGATAAGCCGGTGTGGACCGATTACTACGATCTCTACTACACCAAAAAAGGGAAAGCGCAGCTCAATATCTCGCAGCAGGTCGGCACAATCGGCTCGATTTTCGTCACTGGCTCCGAGCAGACCTACTGGCACACCGATGAGAAAGATCGCATGTTGCAGGTGGGCTATAACGGCAGCTGGAACGGGATCTCCTATAGCCTGACGTGGAACTATGACAAGTCGCCGGGGGAAGACGAGGCGGACCAGATCTACGCCTTTAATATTTCGCTGCCGATTGGCCAGTGGCTCTCCAGCAACCATAGCGCGGATATCTACCGTTCGGCCAACACCACCAATATGAGCTTTGGCACCACCACCGATCAGCACGGTAAGACCACGGGGACCACCGGCATCAACGGGACGCTGCTGGCGGATAACAACCTGAGCTATAACGTGCAGGAGAGCGACGGCAACCACGGCACCAGCAATAGCGGCAACGCTAACATGAGCTATCAGGGCACCTACGGTAACCTGCAGGCCGGTTACAACTACAGCGACGGCTACCACCAGGTGAACTACGGCGTAAGCGGCGGCGTGGTGGTCCACCGCGACGGTATTACCCTCAGCCAGCCTCTGGGGGACACCAATATCCTGGTGAAAGCGCCGGGGGCGGCCGGCGTCGAACTGGAAAACGCCACCGGGGTGAAAACCGACTGGCGCGGCTACGCGGTGATCCCGTACGCCACCACCTATCGCCAGAACCGCGTGGCGCTGAATACTAACTCTATGGGGCAGAACGTCGATATTGAAGACGCGGTCACCAACGTGGTGCCAACCCAGGGGGCGCTGGTGCGCGCCGAATTTAACGCCCACGTCGGGGTGCGCGCGCTGATGACCCTGATGCATAACGGTAAGCCGGTCCCGTTCGGCGCCACGGTCAGCCAGAAGGCGGGCAACAGCACCATCGTCGGCGACGACGGCCAGGCCTACCTCGCCGGGCTGCCGCTGAGCGGCATGCTGGATGTGCAGTGGGGTGAGAGTGCCGGACAGCACTGCGTGGTGAAATATCAACTTCCGGAAAGCGCGAAGCAGCAGCCGGTGAATAAATTTAGTGAAAGGTGTCAGTAATGAAACGTATTATCACACTCTCAATCGCGCTAATGGCCTTGATAAAAATAATTAGCCTTCCAGCATACGCTACGACTTATCCTTCGGGCTCATGCTACGTTCCAGACGGTTATTCAGCAGCTACGTATGATTTCAATATCAGTGATGTAGTGCCTGATCCAACGCAAAATACCGCTGGGGAGGTTTTACCGGCAATTGTTTCAAGTAGTAGCGGTGCCTTCACAATCGCATGTGCTTGTGATGATTCAGGTCCTATTTATACACATCAGTGGACAACAACGGATCTTGTTTCTACCGGTTCTTCCGGGAATTTAAACTTCTATAAAGTTAACGAGTATTTATCGGTAGCAACGGAAATAAAAGATGCTGCTGATGGCGCATATTATCCTGTTCCTTGGGTTAACCATGTTAATCCAACAGGTTATGGCATGAGCTGCAACACGTCAGCATCAGACTTTCATACTGGTAATAATATTAGAGCCACCTTCAGAATAGATCGGAAATTTGTTGGGCAGGTGAGTTTCCCCCACATAAAAATATATGATTTATGGTACACCGTTAACAGTGATTTTGTGAAAGGTTCACCGGTTGCTTCAGCTTATATTGATGGTCAAATATCGGTTCCACAAACTTGCTCAGTTAATGCAGGTCAGGTGGTTACTGTTGATTTTGGCACATTTATGTCGGGCGAATTTAAAAATAAGGGCCAGATGCCGAGCGGCTATACGCCCAAAACCATCAGCGTGCCGATTAAGTGTAATGGGATAGAAGCCAATGCGAATTTGACGGTTCGCTTCCAGGCGAATGCCTCGGCGGATGAACCGGCGGCGATTAAGACCAGCAACAGCGATGTCGGAGTACAGATTACCGATGACAGCGGCAAGGTAATAGAGCCGAACAGCGGCCTGATTCCCTTCCAACTGGACGACAACCTGCAGGCGATGGTGACCTTCCACGCCGCGCCGATTAGCACCACCGGAAACGCCCCGGCAGAGGGGACCTTTTCGGCGACGGCCTATATTCGCGTTGACTTCGCCTGAGGAAAAAAGATGAAAGCGGCAAATACACTCGTTCCCTTGTTGCTGGCGCTCGCGGGCGTTCATAGCGCTATCGCCGACGATATTGATACTGGCCAGGTTGAGCTGGATATGACCGGCATTATCGTTGCGGAAAGCTGCGATATCGACACCGCCAGCCAGAACCAGACTATCCATATTGGCGATTTCAGCGCCGGGATATTTCAAGGCGTCGGCGATACCTCCGAATGGAAGCAGTTCGATATCAAGTTAAATAACTGCACCTCGGCCATCAGCCAGTCGACGGTGGCGTTTAGCGGCACGGCGGACGGCACCGACCCATCGCTGTTAGCGCTCTCCGATACCTCCGGCGGCGGCAATATGGCCAGTGGCGTAGCGATTGAGCTGCTGGACAACAATATGAACACCATTGCGATTAACAGTACCGATAACGCGTACCCGATTACCCAGGGAAATAACGACCTGACGTTTCGCCTGCGCTATAAAGCCACCGCGGTGCCGGTTACGCCCGGCAACGCCTCTTCGGTACTCTATTTTGATGTGAGCTATCAATAATGAAAAAGACGATCCTGCTGTTATTGCTATCTGGCTTGTCCTGCTCAGCGCTGGCCCATGACGGCACCGTAAACATCACCGGCACTATCCAGGGAAATACCTGTACCGTGACCACCGATACCGCGAACCAGCAGGTGACCCTGGGCGATATTGCGGCGAAACAGTTTACCGCGGCCGGCAGCGCCTCCCAGCCGGTGGCGTTCACCATCGGACTGGAAAACTGCGGCAGCGCCGCCTCGGCGGTCTCATTAACCTTTACCGGCGAGGCGGATACGACCAACAGCTCCCTGCTGGCGTTAACCAGCCAGGCGGGCAGCGCCGCCGGCGTTGGCGTGGCGATCTTAGACAGCCAGCGCACGCTGTTACCGCTGAACAGCGCCAGCCGGCAATATACGCTCGACCCGCAGCAAACCACCCAGAACCTCACCTTTTATGGTGAGATGGTGGCGACGAGCAGCCCGGTTACCGCCGGCAGCGTTGACGCCACGACGACCTTTAGCCTGACCTATCAGTAACCTGGCCATGTTGAGAAAAATCGCGGTACTGCTGGCGCTCAGCGCCTTATCCCTTCAGGCGCTGGCGGGCGTGGTCATCGGAGGGACACGCTTTATTTATAATGAGGGTAAGCCGTCAATCTCGTTCCGGGTGATCAATCAATCCCCCTCACGGTACCTCATCACCAGCAAGATACTTGCCGATGGCGATCCCCACGCGGCCGTCCCCTTTGTGGCGACCCCCCCGGTCTTTGTGCTGAATGGCCATAAAGAAAATGAAATTCGCGTGATGTACACCAGCGGTCAGCTGCCGGCAGACCGCGAAAGTCTGTTTTGGGTCACGGTGGCGAATATTCCTCAGGCCGACAGTCAGCAGCAGAATACCCTGCAGATCGCGGTGCGCAGCCGCATGAAGCTGTTCTATCGCCCGAAAGGCGTTCAGGGGGATTCACAACAGGCTTATCGCCAGCTGCGCTGGCAGCGCCAGGGTAAAACGGTAACGGTGCAGAACCCGACGCCGTTTTACGTCACGCTGCTCAATATGCAGGCCAACGGCCAGAGTATCGCCGGGGCCGGAATGGTTGCCCCCTTTTCCAGCCGCACGGCGGCGTGGTGTCCGGCGCAGGGCGGTTGCGCGCTGCAGTGGCAGACCCTTAACGACTATGGTCGGGCTATGCCGGCCATGCATATTTCGCCTGATACCCAGGCCCGGAAGGGGCAATAACATGCACATAGAAATCAGGAGGGCTGCAGAAACGGCAGCCTCCCGCTGGCTCCTTATGATGCTGGCGCTGATCCTGCTTGGCGTTATGCATATTGTCCTGCCCAGCACCGGCGGCAGCGGCGCTGATTTACCGGAACCGCTGCTGGTCTGGTGCGTCCTGCTGGTCGCGATGGTCGGCTGCGCCTGGATTTTGCGTCATCAGACGCTGCGCAGCAGCCCGTTTCTGCGTGGCATGGCGCTGGCGGCGATTCTCCTGACGCTGCCTCTGCTCTGGAGCCCTTCCGTCGACTGGCGACTGGATGCCTTCCCGCGCCTGGCGGGCCTGTGGGCGGGCGTGGCGTTTTATTATCTGCTGCTGAACTGTCGGCTGACGCCGCGTCAGCAGCAGATCGTTCTGTGGCTGATCGTTGCCGCCACGCTGATTCAGGCGGTTTATGCGCTGGTGGGCATTGGCTACCCGGCGTGGCTGCCGCTGCCGGCGCAGGCGGCGCAGCGCCAGGCCGGTCAGTTTGCGATAGGCGTTTTTCTGCAACGCAATGTCACCGGCTCCTTTCTTGCCACCGGCGCCGCGGTGCTGCTGTGGCTGACGGCCGACGGCCGCTTTACCTGCCGCAGCTTAACGATGGAAAAGTATCGTCAGTGGGGAAGCGCGCTAGGGCTCGGGCTGCTCTACGCCACACTGACGCTGCTGAAGTCCCGTACCGGATGGCTGGGCGGCACCGTCTGTTGGCTGATGATGGTGTCGATGTTTTGTTTCTCGCCGTTACGCCGCTCCGCCGCGCGCGGGGCTCGCTGGCGTGTCGTACTGGCGCCGGTGGCCGGCGTGCTGCTGGGGTTTGCCTTGCTCTCGGTCTCGTTACTCAACGCCCTGCATGAACACGACGGTTCGAACCTTGAGCGGGTTTTTATTCTGCAGCAGACCTGGAAAATGATACTGCAGCATCCCATCGTCGGCTGGGGCTACGGGGGATACGCATGGTCCTTTGCCCATTTCGTGGCCGATAGCGTCCCGCCGTTGTCCCGCCGGGTCCCGGGGTTAACCTATCCGCATAATGACCTTCTGTTCTGGTGGGTCGAGGGCGGAGCGGTCGCCCTGCTCGGGCTGCTGGTGCTGGGCGTTAGCGGATTCTGGCTACTGCTGCGCCGCCCCGGCGTACGGCAGCTTGCGCTGCTGGCCTGCCTGATGCCCATTTTGCTGCACACGCAGCTGGAGTATCCGCTGTATCAATCGCCGGTGCACTGGTTACTCGTTCTTATCCTGGTCAACCTGGCCGATCGCTGTCCGTCCGGCGAACAGGCGCCGCTGCCCGCATTGACCGCGCCCTCAACGCGACCGATGCCCTGCGCGCTGATGATCCTGGCCTGCTACGGCGCGCTGCTCACCGGCTGCGCCTTCTGGCAGGGGCACTATCTGACCGCTTTTCAGCAGTCGCCGCAGCGTTTTGCCAGCCGCGTACTGCGGCTGCATGATATCGGCATCGGCAGCGAAAGGCTGCGTAAAGATCGGGCGCTCAGCTATATCATCCGCTACCAGTCGAGCGCTAACGTGGAGGACCTGGAGACGTTCAACCAGCTCGGCAGGCGCTGGATTGCGGTGTGGAACGACGCCGATATGTACAACAATCTTATTAACGTCGAGCTCTATCTTGGGCAACAGAAAAATGCCCGGGCTTTGCGCGAGGAGGCCCGGCGGCTCTATCCTGAGGACCGGCGATTCTCATCGTAGCCGCACCCGTTCATGACCAGGGCTCAGCGTCGTAAAAGACACTGAGCCTTTTTACGTATATTGCCGGTCGGCGCGAAAAAAGTATTGATTGAATATAATTAGCGGTGTAATTATCTCCTGTGGTTTGAAATTGACTTCAACATGCCCAACACAGGAGTGTTACCCCATGGACGCACGTAAATGCACTGCCGCAGCGGCTTTATTTCTCGCCTGCACTTCTTCTTTTTGCTACGCCGGCCATACCGGAAAAGTCCGCTTCATTGGTACGGTTGTGGAGTCGGGATGCTGGAACAAGCCCGGCCAAAATGAACTCTTCTGTTATCGCGATAAGTCGGTTTCCCATTATTCCGCGGCGCACGTCAGCAGCGTTTCGCTGGATGTCAGTAATGCCGTGGTGCAAAAAACATTTCTTGATAAACAAAAGCAGCTGGAACAGTTAACGATTAATTACTATTAACTTTAATGACATTTAAATATCTTCAGCTCATCGGGTTGAAGATATTTATCTTCGTCAGAAAATTAAGATGTTAGCAAGAAATTACATAATTTTATTATTCTTACAATCTACGACCACTTTATCGCTGCGAATTTATTGAATCACCACATATTCCTCTATACTATTCCTCATATGTTTTACGCAGAAAAGAAATAATATATGGCTAAGGTGGTTTTATTTCCGCAGATCGCTTCGTCGCTGGAGTGGTTAAAAGGGCATGGTGACACGATTCTTCAGTATGGCTGGAACGTGATTGCCGCTTGTATTCTCTTTTTTATCGGCCGGGTCGTCTCAACCTTATTATCTAAAGGTATCGAGAAAATACTTCTTCGGCGCAGGGTAGATATTACCGTTATCCATTTCTTTGCCGCCCTGGTGCGCTATATCACGCTGGCGTTTGCGGCCATCGCCGCTCTCGGCCGTTTAGGCATAGAAACGTCCTCAATTATTGCGGTCATCGGCGCGGCGGGGCTGGCGGTGGGGCTTGCGCTGCAGGGATCGCTATCAAATTTTGCCGCTGGCGTACTGTTAGTGACGCTACGTCCTTTCCGGGCTGGAAACCTGGTGCAGATCGGCGCCATTACCGGAGTGGTGGAAACCGTACATATATTTTCTACCACCTTACTCACCGCGGATAATAAAGACGTGGTGATCCCGAACGGCAAAATTATCGCCGACAGCATCGTTAACTATTCGCGCCATCCCTTCCGGCGTATCGATTTGATGATTAGCGTTGGCTACGATAGCCGGATTGCGGAAGTGAAGCGCGTTATTATGGCGGTCATCGATGCTGACAAACGTATCGATCGGCAGCGTGACACCACCGTTCGTCTGGCCGAACTTGGCGCCTCGTCACTTAATTTTACCGTGCGCGTGTGGGTGAAAAACGCCCATTACTGGGATACCTATTACGATCTGCTGGAGAATATTAAAGAAGCGCTGGACGAACATCATATTGCGATTCCTTATCCGCAGATGGATATTCGCGTGGCCGGCACGGTACCGACGTTATCCTGATGGCTGAGATGATATGAATCCGAAAGCGATGGGTTGTATGGCTGTCTGTTTCCTGCTGACGGGCTGCGGCAGCGTCATGGGAAGAACCACTCTGGCGGAGGGCGAAACGTGGTATCCAGGGGTTAAAACGGATATCGCGGTGATCCGCGGTGACAGCGAGTATGATTATAATTATCTTCAGGGAACATTATGGACCCTGGATACGCCGCTGTCGTTTATTGGTGATACGCTGATGCTGCCGGTTGATTATTTCCACGGCCCTTGGTTAATTCACTCCAAAAAATAAATATATATTATAAGATGGTGTTTATTCATTATGAGTTCTATTTTACATGTGGCCGTAATGTCACCAAATCGTTATTTCTGTCTGGGTCTGAATAGCCTGCATGAACAAAAGGCGATGCCCGCTATTCAGCTGCACTTTTGTCACGACCTGAAGTCTTTAAAAGCATTAATGGAGAGCGCTACGCTCTCCGGCGTGCTAATGGAGACGTTTGGTGAAGGAGAAAACATCTACGATGCGTTTGTTTTTGGCGATTATCTAAAAAAGCAGGCCAGGGACATCGCCGTGTTTGTTTTTCGCTCATTCTGGAGCAATCTTTCTGATTTGCCGCATTATGCGCGCTATCATGTTTCCTCAACTGAAGATGAAATATGGGAATATTTTAAATTAATACTGAGAGGCTATCAGCGAAATAATTATATCTCCCGCTGGGAGACGCTGCTGACCCATAAAGAGTATCAAGTTATCAGGATGCTGTGCTGCGGACAGCAGTATCATCACATAGGTAAATCACTGGGTATTACGATTAAAACCGTGAGTACGCATAAAATTAAAGCGCTGAAAAAACTCGGCGCGCCCAGCATGTCATCTTTAATTCTCCAATTTAAACGCTAATGGTCGCGCGCCGCAGGCTGCCGTGACCGGGCGTACATACGGCTATCCGCGGATTCCCTCATGCTGCGCATTTATCTCGCCAGCCAACGCCATCCCGCAGCAATAGTATAATTTCTTATTCTCCCTCCCTGTATTCTGCTTTCCTGTTGACGGTGTTCGTAATATATTCTCGCCAGGTTTTAATAAAAATCCATAATAGGGCAATGAAATTGCGAAGGCTCAACGTGATTCCATGTAACAAAGCAACATGTGAACTGGCTTACATTTTCAACCGCGCTCGCCATTTATAGTGAGCGCCAGTGTTAGGGGGCGTGTTCAATCATCATGGCATCCATTAAAGACGTAGCGAAAAGAGCTGGGGTCTCGACGGCGACCGTGTCGCGAGTGCTTAACAATCATCCCAGCGTCGTGCCAGAAACGCGCCAGGCGGTGCGTGATGCGATGGATTATCTCTGCTATGTCCCCAGCAAGAGTTCGTTTCAGCTTAGCGGGAAATGTTCAGGGCTGATTGGTGTGGTTTTGCCTAATCTGGTGAATCCTCACTTCTGTGAACTGTTGGCGACGGTGGAAGAAGAGGCCCGGTATATCGGCAAATCGGTGATCGTTAAAACGCATCAGAACCAGCCGCAGCAGGATAAACATATTATTCAGACCTTAGTGGGGATGGGCATTGACAGCCTGCTATGGGTGCCGACAGAAGCAGAAGCCGAACTTTCAGAATGGTTAAGCATTACCCGGATTCCGGTCGCCGTTGTCACCCAGGTGTCCCGGTTCTTCAATTCCGTATCGATTAACCAGGACCGGGGGGCAGAAAGTATTGCCGAACATTTTATTCATACAGGCCATCTTTCATTTGGCTTTATTGCCCAGGAAGGGGTGGATAGCCGCAAGGTCTCGTCGTACAGCAAAAAAATAGCGAGTCACGGTTTAAAGCTTGCGAAAGATAATTCGTTCTGGATAGCCAAAGGCGAGGGCGAAAAGATATCAGGCCATATTAGTATTCTTGATGACATTATCGAGAAACTCAGCGAGCCGACGCGAACCTGCACATGTCTGTTAGTGTATAACGATATTGCAGCAAACTATCTTATCGATGGGCTAAAAGAAAAAGGCATCTCTGTTCCTGAAGATATTGCGATCGCCAGCTTTGATAATACCCTGCTGGCGCAAACTAAAAAAATCACCAGCGTTGCACAGCCGGTAAATGAAATAGCTCACCTCGCGTTTCAGATGGTGAAACATCAACAGCAGCCGGACAGTATTGAAATGCATGAAATTGTCTCCCGGTTAATTATCCGCGAGAGCAGCGTAAAGATTAATATTACTTCCCTGTAAGGGATAGGTATTTAGTAATGGCGCAACGTTTGCGCCATGGGCTCCTTTTAACAAAAAATAGGTGTATTTATGTCTGCTACCGCAATTGAAAAGCCAGGCGTTTATGAAAAGCTGGGGCTGAGGGAGAAGATCGGCTACGGCATGGGTGACGCTGGTTCAGGAATGATATGGAGCGTACTGGCTCTCTATCTGACGTGGTTTTATACCGATGTTTATGGCCTGAATGCCGGGGTGGTGGGCACATTATTCCTGGTTATCCGTATCTTTGATGCTTTTAGCGATCCGCTAATGGGAGCAATCTGCGACCGTACCGTCTCGCGTTGGGGTAAATTCCGCCCATGGTTGTTATGGATGGCGTTTCCGTTTGGCCTGGGCGCGGTACTGATGTTTACTACCCCCGATCTCAGCATGAACGGCAAGATTATCTATGCCTGGGTTACCTATCTGCTCATGTCGCTGATTTATACCGCGATTAATATTCCCTACTGCTCGGTCGGCGGCGTCATTACCCTCAATCAGAAAGAGCGCATGGGCTGCCTGTCATGGCGCTTTTTCCTTAATGGCCTGGCAACATTAATTATCTCCTCCTCTATTCTGCCGTTAACGGACTGGCTGGGTAACGGCGATCGCGCCTCCGGTTTCCAGCTGACCATGATCATTATGGGCGGCGCGGCAACCCTGATGTTCCTGTTCTGCTTCTCCAGTATTAAAGAGCGGGTGGTGTCGGTGAAGCAAAACGAGTCGTTAAAGAAAGACCTGCGCGATATCATCAAAAACGATCAGTGGCTCTTGATGATCTCTATTACCTTCCTGAACGTTTTCCCGGCGTTTATTCGCGGCGGCGTAACCATCTATTATGCTACCTATGTCATGAAAGCGTCCGTCGGATTTATTACCTTCTTTATGGCGCTGGGCGTGGCCTGTAATATGCTGGGCAGCGTGCTTGCCAAACCGCTTACCGATCGTTTTGATAAGCTGGCGCTGTTCCGCATTATTAATATTATTCTCGGCATTCTCTCGTTTGCGCTGTGGTTTATTGATCCGCAATCCCTGACCCCGCTGATGACGCTGTTCATCATTATTAACGTTCTACATTTAATACAGTCTGGCCCTATTCTGTGGGCGATGATGTCCGACGTCGATGACTACGGCGACTGGAAATTTGGTAAACGCCTGACCGGCATCTCCTTTGCGGGAAACCTGTTTATGCTCAAAATGGGGCTGGCGGTCGCCGGCGCGATCGTCGCCTGGATTCTGGCGTTTACCGGCTATGTCGCAAATGAGCCGCAGCAAAATTCGCAGACCATTCAAGGTATTATCATGATGTTCTCACTACTGCCGATGGTGAGTTATTTCATCAGCGCGTATCTGGTGCGCTACTTCAAGCTGAATAACGCGTTCCTTGAGAAAATCAAAACGGATCTTGCAAAACGTGAGCTGGAAAAAGGTCGCGGTAAATGACCAGTAATGCTGAATATCGGTTTTATTCAACAATCACATAGCTACGATTTAAATATTGCTTATTGATTCCCATTTAATATTAAAGGAGGTTTTTATGGTTCCTGAAAATTATTATGACGTCACGCGATGGCCGGTTGGTAATCCCTATCAGGATATTGGCGAAGTGATTAACAGTATTCTCGCCGATATTAAATTGCGACAAACCGAAACCGATATTAACGACGGGGGTAAACCGGGCGCCGCGATTTATATTCCGCCCGGCGATTATCATCTGAAGACGCAGGTCTTAATTGATATCAGTTATTTAAAAATTATGGGTTCCGGGCATGGTTTTGTCTCCTCGAGCATTCGCTTTAATACGCCGGCGGACGAGTGGGCGAATTTGCACGATATATGGCCGGGCGGGAGCCGAATCCTGGTCGATCTCTGCCCGCAGCCCGGCGATGAAGAACACGCTGGCGCTGCATTTTACGTGAAACGCAGCGGGGCGCCGCGTATCAGTTCGGTGGCGTTCGAAAACTTCTGTATTGATGGTCTGCACTTTGTTGATGATGGGCTGGGAAACAACGACCCGGAAAATAGCTATACGAACGGCAAAACCGGCATTTATATCGCCAGCGCGCAGGACGCTTTCCGCATTACCGGGATGGGATTTATCTATCTGGAGCATGGCCTCACCGCGTACAATAGCGATGCAATGGCGATCCATAATAACTTTATCGCTGAATGCGGTAACTGTATTGAGCTGCGTGGCGCCGGGCAGGCTTCAAAAATAACCGATAACCTGATTGGCGCAGGCTACAAAGGCTATTCTATTTATGCGCAAAACTTCGGGGGATTATTGATTTCTACCAACAATATTTTCCCCCGTGGCGCAAGCAGCGTGCACTTATCGGGCGTTGTCCGCTCTGGCATCACCAGCAATCGATTCCATTCATTTTATCCGGGAATGCTCGTTCTCGAGAATAACTGTGCGGAGAATCTGATCTCGGCAAACCATTTCTTGCGCGATCGTGAACCCTGGCCACCGATGCAGGACTATGACAACGGCCTGGATGATGCCTATGGCTTGCTGCATATAAACGGCAGTAATAATTCGGTTATTGCCAATCATATTTCCGAAACGATTGATGTTCAGTATCTCAAGCCGCTGGGAATAAAACCGGTCATCATCCGGCTTGTTTCCGGCAAAGGGAATTATATTGCGAATAATCATATCGTGGCGACCACGGAGACGTCAGCGGCGCAGGTGCAGCCCTCCGAAGAGGATGCCTGCTTTGCGGCGCAGGTCAGCGCTTTGCTGACGACGGCCAGGTTAAAAGAGCTCGATGCGGTCGCCGTGCAGGTAGAAAAAGAATCCGCGCAAAACACGATACTGGATAGCGGAAGCGACGATCGGGTGCTGATGGACAGGGCGGTAAACGCCTTCAGGGCCACGCCCGTTCCCGGAACGATGTAACGCTCTTCGATCTGAAGCGGTGGCCCCGCTAAACGCAGCGGGGCCGTCATGAATTTAATCGAGATAAAACACCTCTTTAAGCTCCGCGCTTACCGGACTGTTGTCCGGATTGGCAGGCATCACATCGCGCATATGCTGCCACCAGCGCTGGCACACCTCGGTCCCGGCGACGGCGTCCCAGCGCGCTTCGGATTCAATCTCCACCGTGGCGAACAGCAGATGGCGCTCTTTATCGAGATAAATCGCGTAGTGGTGCGCGCCGTGGGCTTTCAGCACCGCTTCCAGCTCCGGCCAGATGGGGTTATGACGGCGCTGATACTCTTCATGCGCGTCCGGGTTTACCTGCATCACGAAAGCTTTACGGATCATAATGCCTCCAGATAGAGTTCGCGGACTTCATCGCGGCTGGCGGTGCGCGGATTGCACGGCGCGCACGGGTCGGCCAGCGCTTTATCCAGCCAGCCTTCAATATCAGCTTTGCTGACGCCAAGCTGGCTGAAGCCTTGCGGAATGCCGACGCGTTTGCTCAGCGCGCGGATGGCGTTGATGGCCTCCATGCTGGCCGCTTCATCGCTCATACCGCGGGTATCGACGCCCATCGCCTGCGCCACGCGCGCGAAGCGGGCAACCGCGTGCGGCCGGTTAAAGTTTTCGATGATCGGCAGCAGGATGGCGTTGCACACGCCGTGCGGCAGGTTGTGGGTAGCGCCCGGCTGATGGGCCAGCGCGTGCACCAGGCCGAGACCGGCGCTGTTAAACGCCATGCCCGCCAGATACTGGCCAAACGCCATCTGCTCGCGGGCTTCAAGATGGTGTCCATCGTCCACGGCTTGCGGTAGCCACAGGTTTATCAGGCGAATCGCTTCCAGAGCGTTGGCATCGGTCAGCGGGTGCGCACCCACGGAAACAAAGGCTTCAATGGCGTGGGTCAGCGCGTCCATGCCGGTGGCGGCGGTAATGGACGGCGGGATATCCAGCATCACGCTGGCGTCATCGACGGCGATATCGGGAATGATATTGGGGTCGATAATCACCTCTTTTACCTGGCGCTCGGCGTCGATAATAACCGCGTTGCTGGTCATCTCCGCCGCGGTGCCGGCGGTCGTGTTGATGGCCACCAGCGGCACGCCGGCGTTTTTCACTTTGCCGACGCCGGAGTAGGCGGTCGATGGCCCCGGGTTGGCGGTGAGAATTTTTATCGCTTTGGCGGTATCAATCGGGCTGCCGCCGCCGAAGGCGATAAGGTAATCACACCCGGCCTCCCGATACGCCGCGTAGCCTTTTTGCACCAGCGCTTCCGTTGGGTTAGGGAACACCTCGTCAAACAGATGGTAAGACATCTGCTGTTCACCCAGGGCGGTAAACAGGCTGTCGAGCAGCCCCAGCTTCACCAGCTGGCCGTCGGTGACGATCAGCGCTTTGCCCCAGCGTTTACCCGCCACCAGCTTGACCATATCGCCGATTGCGCCCGCGCCATGGAGGCTGATTTTGGGCAGTGCCAACATAAAACTCATGATAATTCTCCTTAATGTTGATTTGGGTAATCCGTTTCCCTTCACCCGCCCCCGGGTCGCGGCTGGCGCCTTACCCGGGCTACACGTACCGGTCAGATTAGGGTGAAGGGGAAATTAAATTCGTCTTCGCTGCATCATCCGCCGGGTAATAATCGGCAGCGAGATCACCACGATCAGCATCGCGCCGATGATGATCGACATCACGATCCCCGGCACGTTGAGCAGGCTCAGGCCAAACGTCACCAGCCCCATCAGGAAGGCGGCGATAATCACCCCCACCATGCTGCCGGAGCCGCCGAGAATATTGACGCCGCCGAGCACCGCCATCGTGACGACCGCCAGCTCCCAGCCCATCGCCAGCGTCGGGCGGGTGCTGCCGAGCCTCGAGGTCAGCAGGACCGCCGCCAGCCCGGCCATCAGCCCGACCAGCGCGAACAGCACCAGATTGTGGCGCTTGACGTTGATCCCGGAGAACCAGGCCCCGGTCGGGTTATTGCCGATGGCGTAGGTCCGGCGGCCAAAGTTGGTTTTATGCAGCAGGAAGGTAAAGGCGGCGGCGAGGAGGATAAACAGCGCGAACTCAAAAGAGAGCGCCCCCCACACGTAGCCCTGGCCGAACCAGGCGAAGCTGTCCGGGTAGTGATTGAGCGCCTTGTCGCCCAGCAGAATGTAGGTTATTCCGCGATACAGGCTCATGGTGCCGATGGTGATCACAATCGACGACAGGTTAAAGCGCGTCACCAGGATACCGTTGAACAGGCCGCACAGCAGCCCCACGCCCAGCCCGACGGCCACCAGCAGCGGCGTATCCATACCCGCCGCCGCGCAGAAGCCCATCGCCGTTGAGCTCAGCGCCATCGTCGAGGCTACCGAAAGGTCGATCTCTCTGGCGATAATCAGCATCGCCATCGGCAGCACGATGATCGCTTTTTCGGTAAAGTTAAACGTGGCGTCCGACAGGTTCCAGATATTAAGGAAGTAGGGTGACGCCAGGGCGTTCACCACGAATACCGCCAGGGTTACCGCCAGCAGAAACCCTTCCCAGCACAGCAAGCGGCGCAGCGGCGACGGCGCGGCCGGGGCGCTTTTCATCTCTTCAGACATCATTATTTTGCTCATGATTTCACCGCCTGTTTCTGCCGCGCCAGCGCCGCGTTGCGCAGGATTAACCGCCCGCTACCTTTATTACCGCGTTCGTTAAGCAGCACCGCAATGACGATCACCGCGCCGGAAATGGCCATTTGCCAGAACGGCGAAATGCCAATCACCGGCAGGGCGTTATTGATAACGCCGAGGAACAGCGCGCCGCACAGGCAGCCGAGCACGCGACCGGTTCCGCCCATGGTGCTGATGCCGCCGATGACGCAGGCGGCGACCACCTGTAGTTCAAAACCGTTGGCGACATCGACATAGGCGACGGCGAAGCGCGAGATCCACAGATAGCCGCAGAACCCGGCCAGCGCGCCGGAGAGGCAGAAGCTGACAAACTGCATTTTCCCGGCGTTAATCCCGGTGTAGTACGCCGCCGTCGCGTTGCCGCCCGCGGTGTACAAGGCCCGGCCGGTGCGGCTGTAGCGGAGGAAATAGCCCACCAGCAGCAGCGCGGCGATGGCGCACCAGCTCAGCAGCGGCAGCCCCAGCAGCGAGGCGCGCGGCAGGCCGAGAAAATCGGCGCTCATCTGGTGCGAGTTCACCCAGCCGCCGTCGGAAAGCAGGAAGATAATCCCGCGATAAATACTCATGGTGCCCAGCGTGACCACGATGGCCGGAATGCCGAGCCGCCAGACCAGCAGGCCGTTAATCATCCCCATCAGCAGGCCAAGCAGGGTCGCCAGCGCCAGCAGGGCCGCCACCGGGATACCCGGATAGTGGGCGTTGAGCAGCGCGACGATCATCCCGGTCAGCGCCAGATTGGCGGCCATCGACAGATCGATGCCTTTGGTGAGCAGCACCATCATCTGGCCGAGGGCGAGGATGATCAGAATGGCGGTGTCGTTAAACATCTCCACAAGATTGCCCGGCGAGACGAACGACGGCGCCCGGCTGCCGATAGCGCCGATCATCAAAATGACGACCGCCGCCAGCAGCGCTTCGCGGTGTTTAAGCAGCTGTTTACCCATTACGCTGCCTCCCGACCGGCGCCGCTGGCGGCGCTGACGATGGTTTCCGCCGTCGCTTCACCGGCGCGATACTCGGCCACCATCAGCCCTTCGTGCATCACGATAATCCGGTCGGCCATACCCATCACTTCCGGCAGCTCCGAAGAGACCATAATGACCGCCAGCCCCTGGCTGACCAGCTCGGACATAAACTGGTGCACCGCCGCCTTGGAGCCGATATCAATGCCTTTGGTCGGTTCGTCGAGGATAATCACCTCGGGATGGGTCGCCAGCCATTTGCCGATCACCACTTTTTGCTGATTGCCGCCGGAAAGGGTTTCCACCGCCTGCCGCCAGCTAAAGGCCTTAACCTGCAGGCGCGAGGCGTACTCGTCCGCCAGCCGCCATTCGCGGGCGTCGTTAAGCACGCCGCGGGGGTTCAGTTTGCTGAGCTGCGGCAGGCTGATGTTCTGGGCAATCGGCAGGGCGATAATCGCTCCCTGCTTCTGCCGCTCTTCCGGCACGCAGACGATACCGGCGCTGATGGCGTCGGCCGGCTGGCGAAAGCGCATCGGTTTCCCCTTCAGCACGATATCGCCGGAAGAGGGATGCGAGACTCCGGAGAGCGCCTGCATCAGCTCGGTGCGCCCGGCGCCCACCAGCCCGTAAAAGCCCAGAATCTCCCCTTTGTGCAGGCTGAAGCTGATATGGGCGAACTCGGTGGGGTGGCAGAGGTCTTTCACCTCCAGCACCGTTTCTCCCGGAATACAGTCGACTTTCGGGTAGGTTTGGGTAATCGCGCGGCCCACCATCATCGCCACCATCCGCTCTTCGGTGATGTCGTTAATCGCGCCGGAGCTGACGTACACGCCGTCGCGCAGAATGGTGTAGTAGTCCGCCAGCTCGAAAATCTCATCGAACTTATGCGAGATAAACAGAATCGCTTTGCCGTCCTGCTTCAGGCGCTCAACGATTTGATAAAACTCCAGAATTTCATGCTGCGAGAGCGCCGCCGTCGGCTCATCGAGGATCACCACCTGGGCTTCAAAGGAGAGCGCCCGGGCGATGGCTACCATATGGCGTTGGGCGATGCTGAGGGTTTTCAGCGTCGCGCGCGGGTCAATCTGTACCTCGAGGCGGGTGAGAATTTCGCTGGCTTTGCGGTGCATGGTGGGCCAGTCGAGCTTCTTCAGCAGGCCGCGATGCAGATACTGGCCGACGAAGATATTTTCGGTGACCGAGAGTTCGTCGAACAGCACGGTTTCCTGATGAATCGCGGTGATCCCGACCTTGTGCGCCGACTCCGGGTTCGGCAGTTGGATAGGGATCGCTTTATAGAGAATCTCGCCCTCTTCGGGCTGATAAATGCCGGTCATCACTTTGACCAGCGTCGATTTCCCCGCGCCGTTTTCGCCGATTAAAGCGGTCACTTTGCCGGGCCAGAGATCGAGCTGCACGTTTTCAAGGGCGCGGACACCGGGAAAAACCTTGGTGATGCCCTTCAGCGACAGCAGTGGGGTGGATGCTGACATGATAGTTCTCCGTAAAATCATCCCTCACCCTAACCCTCTCCCCAAAGGGGCGAGGGAACCGTTCAGTGCTCGCTGGCAGCAGTGCGCAGAGGGCCTGACTTTCTCCCTCTCTTTTTGGAAGAGGGCCGGAGTGAGGAAACAGGGTTAGAAAATTTTCGAGAACTTATCGATGTTGCTCGCATCGTAGACGAACGGTTCGGCCATCGCGCCGCTACCGTCGGCGTCCAGCTTCACTTTGCCCAGCTTGCCCATATTGGCTTCGGTTTTGGTCGCCGTGCCTTTGACTAAATCGTCGGCCAGATACGTGGCGGCGTAGCCGAGGTCAATCGGGTTCCAGATGGCGAAGCTTTTGCTGGCGCCGGACTTAATCGCCCCGGCCATTTCCGACGGCAGCCCCAGCCCGGTGACGTAGACCTTGCCGATTTTGCCCTGATCTTTCACCGCCTGGGCGGCGGCCACGATCCCCACCGACGAAGGCGAAACGATCACTTTCAGGTCAGGATATGACTTCAGCAGGCCCACCGCTTCGCGGTAGCTTTTATCCGACAGATCGTCCCCGTAGGCCACGGTCACCAGATTGACGGACGGATACTGCGGCAGTACTTTTTTCATCTCCTCAATCCAGATGTTCTGGTTGGTGGAGGTTGGGGTGGCGCTTAAAATCGCCACATCGCCTTTTTCCACGTTCAGCGCCTTCAGCGCATCGGCGGCGAGCTTAACGTTGGTTTCGCCAATCAGCGCGTTATTGGACGGGTTAAGATGGATCTGGCGGCCCGCCGGCGCGACGCCGGAGTCCCAGGAGACCACCTTAATGCCGCGCTGCATCGCTTTTTTCAGCACCGGCACCACGGCGTCGGGATCGTTAGCGGAAATGGCGATCGCATCCACCCCCTGGGCGATCAAACCATTCAGCACTTCGATCTGCGCTTCGGCGGTGGTGGTGGTCGGGCCGGTATAGATCACTTTGACATCGCCTAACTCTTTGGCCGCTTCCTGCGCGCCGACGTTCGCTGCTTCGAAGAATCCATTTCCCAATGATTTCGCCACGAGGGCGATTTTGACTTCGGCTAAAGCGGAACCGGACAACGCCAGGATGGCAACGGTGAGGATCAAGCTTGTGTTTGTTTTCATTGCTTTTACTCCACATAATCGAGTTAGTTTGTAGGGTTTGCAGGTGTTTTTTTCGCCCCGTCTCGGTGAGCGGGGCGCGATGTTGTTATGAATAAAGGTCTAACGCGGACTGCAGGGGTTGAACGTTGAAGCGTTTGCCAAGGGCGACCAGCTCTTCGCGGGTGATGGTTTGTTTCATCCCGCCCATTGAGTAAACTTTCACCAGCACCTCGGCGGATTTCTCGGCGGTATCGATCAGGCCGAAGGTTTCGTCCAGATTGGGGCCGCTGCCGAAAACGCCGTGGAACGGCCACAGCACCAGCGAATGTTTCTGCATCGCCTCGGCGGTGGCCTGGCCGATTTCGTCGGTACCCGGCACCATCCACGGCAGGATGCCGACGCCGTCCGGGAAGACCACCAGGCATTCGGTACTCCCTTCCCACAGCTTGCGGGTAAACAGATCGCTGTTGTTCTCCAGCACGTAGGTCAGGGCGATCAGATTGGTGGCGTGGCAGTGCATGATCACCCGGTCTTTACCGTTGGTCAGCCGGATGCGCTCGCTGTGCGACAGGAAGTGCGCCGGCAGCTCGGATGTTGGCACCGCATCGTTGGTCAGGCCCCAAAGAATATGGTATCCCGCGCCGTCGCTGTCGACTTTCACCACCCCGAGGTTCGCCGCCGGGTCGAGCTGGACGTTACGGAAGAATTTACCGGAACCGGTGACGATAAACGGCTGGTTAGCCAGCGTCGGCATCGGCTGGCTCAGGGCGATATAGCGCGGTTTGGCGTGGAAATCCGCCGCGTAGGGTTCGATATCCGCTTCGTCGAGGCGCAGCGTCAGGTTGCCGCCGTTGCGCTCGTCCCAGCCTTTCAGCCAGGCGTCAGAAGTGGCTTTAATCATGCCCTGGACGAACCAGGCGTCGATAATGGTCTGCATAGTCTTGTCTTTCCTGTTGATTCGGCGCGGGGTTGGCCCCTCGCCCTGAATATGTGCGAGCCCCCGGATTGCGCCGTAAACGGCTTATCCGGGCTACCGGTTTGTAGCCCGGCCGCGACCCGGGGAACGTCAGGCTTTACCCGCGCTGGCTCAGAACCGCATTTTCATAAGCACGTACGTTATCCAGCCACTGGCTACCTGCCGGCGTATCGTGACGCTGACAGTACATCTCCCAGATGGCCTGCCACGGCAGGCACTTCTGCTCTTCCAGCAGCGCCAGGCGGGCGGTGTAATCGCCATCGAGCTCCAGCTGACGCAGCTGCCCGGTCGGTTCCAGCAGGGCGCGCAGCAGGGCTTTTTTCATATTGCGGGTACCAATCACCCACGCCGCGATGCGGTTAATCGAAGCATCGAAGAAATCGAGACCGATATGCACGCGGTCGAACAGATCGTGACGGATGATTTCGCTGGCGATGGCCTGGGTTTCGTCATCCAGCAGCACCACGTGGTCGCTGTCCCAGCGTACCGGACGGCTGACGTGCAGCAGCAGGCGCGGGATATAGAGCATGGCGGCGGAGATTTTGTCGGAGATGACCTCCGTCGGGTGGAAGTGGCCGGCATCCAGGCACAGGGCGGTCTGGCGGCTGGTGGCGTAGCCCATATAGAACTCATTGGAGCCGACGGTGTAGCTTTCCGCGCCGATACCGAACAGTTTGCTCTCGACGGCATCAATGTGGTGCGCCGGGTCCAGCTTCTCGCTGATCACTTCATCAAGCGCGTTCAGCAGGCGCTGGCGCGGCGCGAAGCGGTCAACGGTAATATCCTTCATGCCGTCCGGGATCCAGATGTTCATTACCGACGGCGTGCCCAGCTGCTCGCCGAAGTAAGCGGAAATACGGCGGCTGGCCTTGCAGTGATCGATCCAGAACTGGCGGATTTCATCGTTGGCGTGCGACAGCGTAAAGCCGTCGGCGCTTAGCGGATGCGAGAAGCAGGAGGGGTTAAAATCGAGCCCCAGCTTGTTGGCTTTCGCCCACTCAACCCAGTTTTTAAAGTGCTCCGGCTTAATTTCATTGCGCGGCACCGGCGTGTCGGATTCGAGATAGAGCGCGTGCAGGTTCAGGCGTTTTGGCCCGGGGATCAGGCTCAGCGCCTGCTCAAGGTCGGCGCGCAGCTCGCTGGCGTTACGCGCTTTACCCGGGTAGTTGCCGGTAGCCTGAATGCCGCCGGTCAGGCTTCCTTCCGGGTTTTCGAAACCGACGACGTCATCGCCCTGCCAGCAGTGCATGGAAACGGGCAGGCGGTCCAGCTGGCGCAAGGCCTCCTCGACGTCCACGCCGACGCTGGCGTAGCGCTGTTTGGCAATTTCCCAGGCTTGTTCAAGTTGAGTGGTCATGCGCAAAGCTCCTTGGTCTGTTGTGGCTGAAACTGCGCGACGAAGCGGGCAATTTCACTATCAGGATTGGGGGTAAAGGTGGTGAGGGCGTAGTTTTGCCGCACCACCTGACGGAATTCATCGACGTTGTGCAGCTCGTCCAGGGTCATCAGCTGAATGCCGATATTGCCCAGGGTGGAGGCCTCAATCGGGCCGGCGATCACGGTGATGCCGCAGGCGTCGGCACACAGCTGGTTGAGCAGTTCGTTCTGGCAGCCGCCGCCGACAATATGCAGCTGGCTGAACGGCTGACCGCGCAGCGCCGCCAGCTCGTTGAGCACCCGGGCGTAGAGCAGCGCCAGGCTGTCAAAAATACAGCGCGCCAGCTCGGCGTCGGTATCGGGAACCGGCTGCCCGGCTTCGCGACAGGCGGCCTGGATTTCCGCGCTCATGTTGTCCGGGTTGATAAAGCGGTCATCGTTGCAGTCGATGACGAAGCGGCAGGCCGGAAGCGCAGCGGTACGCGCGATCAGCGCCGGCAGGTCGCCGGCGTTTTGCTCCTTGAGCACCCGCTGAAGCAGCCACAGGCCCATAATATTTTTCAGCACCCGATAGCGGCCTTCGGCACCGCCTTCGTTGGTGATATTGGCCCTTAACGCCGCATCGCTGGTGCAGGGGGTTTTGCTTTCAAAGCCCATCAGCGACCAGGTGCCGGAAGAGAGATACGCGGCGTTTTTGCTGGCCAGCGGCGAGGCGATAACCGCGCTGGCGGTATCGTGGCTGGCGACGGCGACCACCGGGATGTTATTGCCCTGCGGGCAAATCCAGTGGCCAATAACGTTGCCTGGATGAGTCGGCGTACCGAACCATTCGCGCGGTGCGCCGCTCCAGTTCAGCAGATCTTCATCCCAGCTATCGCTGTTGATGTTAACCAGTTGCGTGGTGGTGGCGTTGGTGTATTCCCAGTTCATGTTGCCGGTCAGGCGGAAGCTAAAGTAGTCCGGGATTAGCAGCGCGTGTGCGGCCTTGCTGACCAGCTCCGGCTGCTGTTCGACCAGCGCGCGCAGCTGATAAAGGGTATTAAACGGCAGAAACTGAATACCGCTGCGGCGGTAGATCTCCGCCCGGCCCAGCTGCTCTTCGGCATGGCGCATCAGGCCCTGGGTGCGGGAGTCGCGATAGGAAACCGGCAGGCCGACGCGCTGACCCGCTTTATTCAGCAGGACATAATCCACGCCCCAGGTATCGATGCCGATGCTGTCGATCAGGATGCCCTGTTCGCAGACCTTCTCCAGACCGCGGCGAATTTCCCCTTCCAGGCTATCGAGATCCCAGCAGTCGAAGCCATCCACCTTTTGCAGGTTATTGGTAAAACGGTGAATTTCACGCAGCGCCAGCGTTTGCTGACCGGGCTGATAACCGGCGAGCATCACCCGCCCGCTGGAGGCGCCTAAATCGACGGCGACACAATGACGAAAACTCATGGGAAGATCCTTGTGAAAATCATTGCATGCAGTCTAAAAAAGTCGCGTCGGGCTCACCTTCTTGTTACTGACAGGGAAAATTGGCCGCTGGCAAGAAAGCAAAGGTGACCGTGAGGGAGGTCACAGTTTCGTTTTCTCCGCGCTGGGGTGAGGGATGTGATGTTGTCCGCAGTTCCCGATCTTTCCCGTCATTTCTTGAAAAAGCGGCAGGCTTTACGAATTTTGCGGTCAAAAATTGAAGGCCGGATCGTCGGCCCTTAATTACTATTTGCTCCACTGATTGATAACTTTTCTCATCTCGAGGAGCGGCTATGACTATGTTGCACAGTGTGGATTTCTTTAAGTCCGGCGTTTCAGCTGTCGCCATTGAGCCGCGGCTCCCGCAATCCGCTTTTCCTGAGCATCACCATGATTTTCATGAGATTGTTATTGTGGAGCACGGCACCGGGATTCACGTTTTCAACGGCCAGCCCTACACCATCAGCGGCGGCTCGGTCTGCTTTATCCGCGATCACGATCGCCATCTCTACGAGCACACGGATAATTTATGCCTGACTAATGTGCTCTATCGCGCGCCGGATGCGTTTCGCTTTTTGTCCGGCCTGAACGCGCTGTTGCCGCAGGAGCAGGAGGGGAACTACCTCTCGCACTGGCGGGTGAATCAGAATGCGTTGCAGCAGGTGCGCCAGATTGTGGAGCAGATGGAGAACGTTGGCGCGGATGCGGATATGCACGCCATCGCCAGCCGCGAGATTTTATTTATGCAGCTGCTGGTGCACCTGCGTAAAAGCAGCCTCGCCGAAGGGGCCGCCAACAACGACGCGCGGCTCAACCATTTGATGGCCTGGCTGGAAGACCATTTTGCCGAAGATATCTGCTGGGAAGAGGTGGCGGCGCGCTTTTCGCTCTCCTTGCGAACCCTGCACCGTCAGTTAAAACAGCAAACCGGGCTGACGCCGCAGCGCTATCTGAATCGGGTGCGGTTGATGAAAGCGCGCCATTTACTGCGCCATAGCGATGACAGCGTGACCGATATCGCCTATCGCTGCGGATTCGGCGACAGTAACCACTTTTCGACGCTTTTCCGCCGCGAGTTTGACTGGTCTCCGCGCGATATTCGTCAGGGGCGCGACGCCATTCTTCAGTAACGGGAGAGCAGTCAACGTTTTGACAGACATAAACGCGAATAATGAAACGTTATTCACGTCCGGAGTTGATGTCGTGGCAGGTCAGCTGATTCTTCGCAAAGATGAATTTTTTGCCTCTCCCGCTCAGGCGGTGGCGGTGGCGGATCGCTATCCGCAAAACGTTTTCGCCGAGCACACCCATGAGTTCTGCGAACTGGTGCTGGTGTGGCGGGGTAACGGCCTGCACGTCCTGAACGATCGCCCGTGGCGCATTACCCGCGGCGATCTGTTCTATATCCGCGCGGAAGACAAACACTCCTACGCCTCGGTGAACGATCTCGTCCTGCAAAACGTCATTTACTGCCCGGACCGGCTGCGGCTTAACTTTGACTGGGCGGCGCACATTCCCGGCCTGTTCGGTACACCGTGGGTTCCGCACTGGCGGATTGGCAGCAGCGGCATGGCCCAGGTCAGGCAGGTGATTACCCAACTGGAGCATGAAAGCAGCCGCAGCGACGCGCAGGCCAATAATATGGCCGAGCTGCTGTTTGCTCAGCTGGCGCTTATTCTTCAGCGCTATCGCTACGCCACCGATAATCTGGCGGCAACCCAAAGCGAAGCGCTGCTCGATAAGCTGCTCACCGAGCTGGCGGGCAGCCTCAATCGTCCCTTCTTTCTTGACCGTTTTTGCGAGCGCGAAGGGTGCAGCGAACGCGCGCTGCGCCAGCAGTTTCGTCAGCAGACGGGGATGACCATCAACCACTACCTGCGCCAGCTGCGCATCTGTCACGCGCAGTATCTGCTGCAGCATACCGAACGGCTGATTGGCGAAGTGGCGATGCAGTGCGGATTTGAAGACAGCAACTACTTTTCGGTGGTGTTTAACCGCGAGATAGGCATGACGCCGGGGCAGTGGCGGCAGCGCAGTCGCACCGCCGCCTGACGACGCTAGTTCGCCATTCCCAGACCAACGATATTGGCGGCGATAATAATCACCACGCAGCCGAGGCTGAGGACGCCCACCGGACGACGACCGGCGTTGTTCCACTCTTTCAGTATCAGACCCACCAGGCCGCCGCACAGCACGTAGAAGCTCATATGCAGCATCCAGCTCATGTAGTCGTACTGCGCCGGAATGCTGGCGTGGCCCCAGGCGTAGAAAAAGAACTGCAGATACCACATCAGGCCGCCTAACGCCGAAAGCAGGATATTGCTGATGATGAGCGGTTTTGCCAGCGAGAAGTCGGCTTTTATCGACAGGTTTTTTACTTTTGCCAGACGGATAAAGCAGAAGCCGAGGTTGACCAGCGCGCCGCCGCCCATGATCACCACATAGCTTGGCAGCGCGGTGTAGAGCGGATCAACGCCGAGCGCGGCGGCGGCTTCATGCATCGGCTTGGCGGCGTTCATGGCGAATGACATACCGGCCGAGAAGATGCCACACATCACCGCCAGCAGCAGCCCTTTTTTCAGGTTGAAGTCTTCGGCTTTGATGCCCATTTTGCGCTCTTTCAGCTGGCCTGCGCGGGTGACGATACCCACGCCAATCACCGCGACCAGCACGCCGAGCAGCGTCATCTGGCCGCCTTTAGTGTTAATGAGAACATCAAACTGACCGTTAAGAATCGGCGTCATTAACGTGCCGACAATCAGCGTGATACCAATGGCGATGCCGATCCCCATCGACATCCCCAGGTAACGCATTGTCAGGCCGTAGTTGATATTACCGATACCCCACATGGCGCCGAACAGGAAAACGGGCAGCAGAGTGGAGGCGTTAAAAGAACCGTAATAGGCCCAGAAATCGGGCAGCAGCATGGCGCTGATGGCCCACGGGAGGATCAGCCAGGAGACAATACCGCCGATAGACCACATGGTTTCCCAGGACCAATGTTTAACTTTCTTGAACGGGGCATAGAAACAGGCTGCACTGGCCGCACCTATCAAATGCCAAAAAATACCCATCGTAATCGCGTGATTCATTGATTTTATCCTCATCTATTTTTTATCGGATAAATCTTCTTCCGACCCGATGAGTGTAAAAATCGGTCAGTTTTTCCGCCTTTAAGCTGTTGCCACCCGAAGCCTGAACCTGGCAACCAAAAACTTAATTAGTTGTTCTGTATCACAAAACGACATCTATTACCCGTTGTTATAACCTTATTAAAAATACGGCATTGATAAGCGTTTTCAATATCATTTAATTAACTATAATGAACCAACTGCTTACGCGGCATTAACACTTTCCGCCGCTCGACAATAATGGAGATGATTATGAGTTATACACTGCCTGCCCTGCCGTACGCTTATGACGCCCTGGAACCGCATTTTGACAAGCAGACGATGGAAATCCATCACACTAAACACCACCAGACCTACGTAAATAACGCTAACGCAGCGCTGGAAAGCCTGCCTGAATTCGCGAGCCTGTCCGCAGAAGAACTGATTACCAAACTGGATCAGCTGCCGGCAGACAAAAAAACCGTGCTGCGTAACAACGCAGGCGGCCACGCTAACCACAGCCTGTTCTGGAAAGGCCTGAAAACCGGTACCACCCTGCAGGGCGACCTGAAAGCGGCTATCGAGCGTGATTTCGGTTCCGTTGACAACTTCAAAGCGGAATTTGAAAAAGCGGCGGCGACCCGTTTCGGCTCCGGCTGGGCGTGGCTGGTGCTGAAAGGCGACAAGCTGGCGGTGGTTTCTACCGCTAACCAGGACTCCCCGCTGATGGGTGAAGCGATCTCCGGCGCTTCCGGCTTCCCGATTATCGGCCTGGACGTGTGGGAACACGCTTACTACCTGAAATTCCAGAACCGCCGCCCGGACTACATCAAAGCGTTCTGGGACGTGGTGAACTGGGACGAAGCCGCAGCGCGTTTTGCCGCCAAAAAATAAGGTTGCATTGTGCTGAGCGAGAAGCGAGTCTGATGACTCGCTTTTTTTATATCCGCAGCAAAGGAGCAGCGATGCACTATCCGGTGAATGTCTTTGTGGGCAAGGTAAGGGATTATGACGGCAGCCGTCCAAGCGCCATCGGTAAAATTCAGGTCGATGGTGAACTGACCCTCGGCGATTTGGGGCTGGAGGGCGATGAGCAGGCGGAGAAGAAAATTCACGGCGGGCCGGACCGCGCGCTGTGCCACTATCCCCGTGAACACTACGCCCACTGGGCCCGTGAGCTTCCGCAGCAGGCAGATCTTTTCTGCGCCCCGGCGTTTGGCGAAAATCTCTCGACCGAAGGGCTCACCGAAAAAAACGTCTACATTGGCGATATCTTCCGCTGGGGAGAAGCGCTGATTCAGGTCACGCAGCCGCGATCGCCGTGCTTCAAACTCAACTATCACTTTGCCGTCAGCGATATGGCGCAGCTTATGCAAAACAGCGGCAAAACCGGCTGGCTGTATCGGGTGGTGGCGGGCGGGCGGGTCTCCAGCGATGCGCCGCTCACGCTGGTTTCCCGGCTCAGCGACGTGAGCGTTCACGAAGCGGGCGCCATCGCCTGGCAGATGCCCTTTGATGATGACCAGTACCACCGTCTGCTCTCCGCGGCGGGGCTGTCGGTAAGCTGGAGCCGTACCATGCAGAAACGGCGCCTGAGCGGGAAGATCGAAAATAATTCGCGGAGATTGTGGGGGAAATAGCGCTTCCGTGCGCGTTCCCGGATGGCGGCGCGTTGCGCCTTATTCGGGCTACCCGTTTCGAACCCGGCCCGGTGAAGCCAGGCCGGGGGGATCAGGTACGCTTGTACAGCGGCAGCCAGAGGGTTAAGCGCAGACCGCCCAGCGGGCTGTCGTCGGCCTTCACCCAACCGCGATGCTGTTGAATCGCCGCCTCGACAATCGCCAGCCCCAGCCCGGTACCGCCAGACTCGCGGTCGCGCGCCTCATCGGTACGGTAGAACGGACGGAAAATCTGCTCGCGATCCTCCGGACTCACGCCCGGGCCGTCATCATCGACGTTCACCGTGATGCCGTCTTTATCCACTGAGAAGCTTACCGAAATTTTAGTATGCGAGTAGCGCAGCGCGTTACGCACGATATTCTCCAGCGCGCTTTCCAGCGCATTGGGGTTACCGTACAGCGGCCACGGCCCCGGCGGATACTCGACGGTGAACGATTTCCCCATCTGTTCGGCTTCAAAGGCGGCGTTATCCAGCACCTCGCCCCACAGCTGGTTGGCTTTCACCGTTTCGCTGACCAGCGCGGTTTTCGCCTGATTGCGCGACATCACCAGCAGGTCGTTGATCATGCTATCCAGCCGGTGCGCTTCCATCTCAATACGCTCCAGCTCTTTGCTTTCCCCGCTGCGGCGGCGCAGCAATGCGGTGCCTAACTGCAGGCGGGTCAGCGGCGTGCGCAGTTCGTGCGAGATATCGGACAGCAGACGATGCTGGCTGGACATCATGCGCTCCAGCGCGGTCACCATCTGGTTAAAACTGGTCCCGGCGGCTAAAAACTCCTGCGGACCGGCTTCCAGCTCCGGATGCTGACGCAGGTTGCCCTGGGCGACTTCATCGGCGGCATTTTTCAGCTTACGTGCGGGTTTCGCCAGGCTCCACGCCAGCCATAGCAGCAGCGGGGCGCTGACTAACATCGTGACGATCAGCAGCAGTAGCGGCCGGTCGAACAGCAGATTGATGAAGTCTGATTGTGACGTATTGGCAGGACGAATCAGATAGAGCTGGTAGTTATCTTCTCCATCCCTGACGGAAAAAGGTCCGACCATTTCCAGACGACCATAGCGCTTTTTCTGCGGATGGTCGGCGTTATCCGCCTGGCCGATAAAGTTGCGGATAATCTGCATTTCGTTGCGTTCGGCACCGATAACGCGACCTTCGCTGGTGACCAGCAGCAAACGCTGGCCCGGCGGAGCCCACTTATCGATGGCGCGAAACAGACGACGCCACCACATCAGGTCGTTTGGCGGATCGTTCGCCAGTTCGGCCTCGACGTGCTGTTCAATCATGATGCCCTGACGTTGCTCGCTCTCCAGCAGCTCGGTCATCTGGCGCGAGTCCAGCTTAGGCAGCATCAGAACCAGCATCAACACCAGCGCCAGCGTGAGCCAGAAAATAGCGAAGATGCGTGCGGTTAAACTTCCAATCATGAAGCCGATACCATCAGATAGCCGCGTCCGCGCAGGGTTTTAAACCACGGATGGCCGTCTTTGCGCTCCGGCAGCTTGCGCCGCAGGTTGGAGATGTGCATATCGATCGCGCGATCGAACGGCGTCAGGCGTTTACCCAGCACCTCCTGGCTAAGATGCTCACGCGATACCACCTGGCCAAGATGTTGCGCCAGAAGATAGAGCAGGGTGAACTCGGTGCCGGTCAGTTCCAGGGTCAGACCATCGAAGCTGGCTTCCTGGCGGCCGGGGTTAAGGCTTAGCGCATCCACTTCCAGCGTCGGTGAACCGGCTTCGGTTGTCTGCTGCTGCTCGCTCCAGTGCGACCGGCGCAGAATCGCGCGTATACGCGCCACCAGCTCACGATCGTTGAACGGCTTAGGCAAATAATCGTCCGCGCCCAGCTCGAGGCCGAGAACGCGATCCAGCTCGCTCCCGCGGGCCGTTAGCATGATAACCGGGGTCTGGTGTGTCTGACGCAACTCTTTGAGCGTGTCGATACCGTTTTTCTTCGGCATCATCACATCAAGCAAAAGTAAATCGATGCTGTCGTCCAGAAGGGCCAGCGCCTGTTCCCCATCATGGGCGACGAGCGCATTAAAACCTTCCATATCGAGCAGCTCTTTTAACAGGGAGGTGAGCTCCCGGTCATCATCTACTAACAGGATTTTATTCATTGTTTAAATACCTCCGAGGCAGAAATTACGTCATCAAGGCTCGCTAATCCATGACTTTACGTTGTTTTACACCCCCTGACGCATGTTTGCAGCCTGCATCGTAAACTCTCTCTCGTTGAATCGCGACACAAACGTTTTGGGAGTATGTGATGCGCAATGTTATCGCTGCCGTCATGGCCTCAACGCTGGCGCTAAGTGCATATAGCCAAGCCGCTGAAGTCGTCACCAGCGTTAACTGGCTTCCCGGAGACGAAGGGGTCCAGCGCAGCAGCCAGAGCCATATGTTTGACGGCATAAGTTTAACTGAACACCAACGGCAACAGTTACGAGATCTTATGCAGCGGGCACGCCACGACAGGCCACCCGTTAATGTTAGCGAAATGGAGACAATGCATCGCCTTGTCACCGCAGAAAATTTTGATGAAAACGCTGTACGCGCTCAGGCAGATAAGATGGCGCAGGAACAGGTTGCCCGCCAGGTTGAAATGGCAAAAGTTCGCAACCAGATGTATCACCTGCTAACGCCAGAGCAGCAAGCGGTTTTAAACGCTAAGCACCAGCAACGAATGGATCAGTTGCGTGAGGTTGCACGGATGCAAAAAGGCTCAGCGATGATGCTTTCGAGTAGTAGCAATACCCTGCAACCCCAGTAACAACCCTGTTTTCCTTGCCATAGACACCATCCCTGTCTTCCCCCACATGATGTGGGGGTTTTTTTTATCAATCACTTACCTCTGTATTCAAGCTAAAACAACGACTTAAAAAGAGTCGTGAAGGTTTGGAACACTTTCAAATTTCCCGAAGCGTGGACAGTATGTGGACACTTCGGGGCGCACTTTATGCCGCAATTCCTCCCTGCAACGGGTTCAGCGTAACCGCGTTTTGCAGGTAGTCAGGCGACAGGTGAGCGTAGACCATCGTTTGTTGAATATTTGCATGCCCCAGGATCTGTTGCAGGGCGATAATATTCCCGCCATTCATCATGAAATGACTCGCAAAGGTATGGCGCAAGATATGCGTTGCCTGGTTCTCCGGGATATCCGGTTTCACCTCCCGCAGTATTTTGCAGAACCTTTCATAGTCCACTTTGAACAGCTTTCCGCTGGCCTCTTTTTTCACCTTACTTTCCAGCTCTTCAGAGATCGGCACCGTGCGCTTTTTCCCGTTCTTGGTCTTCAGGAACGTGACGCGGCAGTTAACGATATTTGACCGCTTCAGCGTGGCGACCTCTGACCATCTTCCGCCGGTGCTCAGGCATAACAGGGCAACTAAAAGAGAATCCCCCTCCAGAACGTTCAGCAAATTGCTGATCTCTTCCCGCTCCAGAAATGTCATCTCCGGGTTTTCTTCCGCCAGTGGTGGAAGCCCGTTAACGGGATGCTGCCCGCCAAATTCCTCGATCTGTATCAACTTCGTAAACATGCCGGATAGCCGGTACATCTCACGGTTAATCGTTGATGCCTTGATCCCGGCACTCAAACGGCCGGATCGGTAGTCCATCAAATCCCTTTTACTCAGCCGACTAACAGCGGGATCGCCCAGGCCATTAATCGTCTTCAGCAGGTGATTGAACTCCTTTTTGCCGTTTTCATGATTTTGCCCGTGGTACCGCCACCAGGCATTGAGCAGTTCACTTAAAGGCCGCCGGTCGGCGCGCCTTCCTGCCCATTCTTTTTGGCTTGCGTTCGCTATCGTGTATTGCTCAAACACGACCGCTTCAGCCTTTCTGTCAAACGTCTTGCGGATGCGGCGTCCTGCTGCCCCGCGAGGTCTAATGTCCACCATATAGCGACCATCATCGAGCTTCTTAATCGACATAAGAAAGCCCTCCGGCGCAGATTTCACTATCTTGGTAACAAATAGTGAAAATGTAAGATTTATAAACTGTTAACCAATCTGTTTCTCGGATTGGTCTGATTCCGTTGGTTCTGGCCCAATGTGTGCGAGGGCCGGTGCGATCTGACCAGCCTGGGGCGCAGTCTTATCGGTCATCAACCATAGGGTGTATTTTTGGAACTGAGGGGTGTTAGTGATCCGCATCACGATGCTAAGACCTGGTTCTTTGTGTCCGCTTTCGTAATTTTTAATCGTCCCCAGAGCTATCCCACTGGTTTCACTGAACTTAGCCTGCGTTAAACCTTCGGCTTTCCTGATGGCCTTTAATTTTTCGAATGTCTGCATTTGACAGTAACCTATTGGTGACTTATATTTCCTCTCAAAGGTTATCAATTGGTAACCTTTTGAAGCGTAAAAACCAGCCGCTAGAACGTTTTCAAACGGTTTAGAAAGGGCTGGATCTTACGAGATTAACATGTAACCCGCAGGGGATGAATGGCGAAGAGGTCGAGGATGAAGGTAGATAAACGCATTAGACCGCGCCGGACTTGCTCCAAGAGATGTTGTAAATCAGCAGAGAGGGGTTATTTCCTGCTTTCTGCTGATTTTTCTGAACAGGTTGATCAGGCGATTAAGACAATTTACGCCTCATCGCGTAGGCATGAAGAAAGTATGACAGCTCTGCTTCAATCTCTGCATTCACACCAGCAATAGCAGAGGGGCCTTGTTTGAACGCGCTTTCAAGGCTCGAAAGTACCTTTTCCTGCTGCTCAGGGGTTAAGACGTTAAACATGGCAGAGGCAAGAATCGCAACGGCACTGGCCTTATTCCGGGTCATCTCATTGGCATCAGTGAGGGTCTGGATCAGTCTGTTGAACGCTCCCTGAGCATCGGTTTTTTGGTTGTTTGACATTGTTTTTCCTTGTGGTGGTGATCGTTATGCCCGTTCCGCCAAGAACTTGAGGGCGTAATGAAAATACCACAAAACCCTGAGCCGGGCAGGGGGTTACCCGGCGACTAACCGGAGGTTTCATGGAAGCTCAAGACTACGCAATCAAGTACCCGCTTGATGCCGTTCATGTAGAGAAGTTCGCCGAGCTAATCGGCAAACCGAAGACCGCAGTAGAGGAAATGATCAAGGCACGAAAGCTGCCGGTCATTGAGCTGCGCGACCCTAACAAACCCAACGCCCGTGCAGGTGAGCGCTGGGTTTATATACCCGAGTTTAATCGGGCAGTGCGCGAGGCGTACTACAACCGCCCGGTAGAGCAGCGTGATGCCTGGTTGCTGTGGATGGGGCTTTAATGCGAACCGCTTCAGGGAGCAGGTCTATGAAAAGTGGGAACGGCGGGGCGGTATCGCAGTTGAATAGTAAAACCAGCCTTTATCGTGGTTTTACTATTCTGAAGCTCCCTCGCAAAAAGCCTTATAACCGCCAGCGGTATCAAATTACGCATGGCGGCCATTATTTCGGGATTGATTTTGCGTTAGCCGAAGCGTGCAAAACGATAGACAGGGTCATTAATAAAAGCCGCTTTATTAGTCATTAAGGAGAAAGAAAAGTGAAACGCCTTTATGCTGAACAGATTAATAAAATGCTGGAAGATTATTATTTCAATCTGGAAAACAACCCACAGGGCCGCGATTCACATTATGGCGTTTTGGCTAGCGGGATCCAGCATATTTATGGTGCCGCGTTCTGCCTGAATGACGATGACACGCTTAGCGAGCTTCGTCCATTCGTCAACGCCATCATGAATGGAGAGATACCGCCTCCAGTGTTTGCGGGGATTGCTGCATGAGCATGTTCACTGAAGAGAAAACTTCATGGGCACAGGAAATGCTGATCCGCGAGGCAGTAGAGAACGCAGAGCAGGGTTTTACTGTTCACCTGAAAAATGGTTGCGTCATTGGCGTACCAGCAAACAGCCCGTCAATTGATTTAATTATTTACGGTCTGGAAAAAGAAATTCGCGGTAATCACGAACGTGCGCGCATGACGTTTATTGATTTCCTGTATTACTGGCACGAAAGGATATTTAAGCAGGTTAAAAGAAAACCGCGCCCTAACCATTAATTAACCAGCGTTAAAAATAACGGCATTCATTTTGCCGGAGATTCGTTTTGCCTTTTTCAGGAGGTCGCATGTCGATCACGTCAATAAAACTGGATGGCGGAATAAGTGATCCAGAGTTTGTGGAAATAAGCGCCAACGCACGGAAATGCGAGCGCGCTCACCTGTTGGGCCTGCTGCGTATTTTTGTCGGCCAGCTGAAAAGGGAAAGCGCCACCCCGGAAGAGATTTATTCATCAATCGAACAGTGGGCCGACGCCCGCGAATTAACCATCACTGAGGATAACAAGCAATGAATAACGTCATGTTAGATATTCGCGTGCTGGGGAAATCTCCTGACTCCCCAATTTTTGCCATCGAGTGTGCCTTCTTTGAACCGTCAACCGGGAAGATCGGCCCCGGATACTACCGCGCTGTTGATATCACAACGGTCGGCGGTATTTATCCAGAGGCGATCTTGCAGCTCATGAAGGGGGATTCAGCCCAGCGGGCCGAGGTCATCAATGCAACGTGCAGCGCGATCGATGCTGTCACGGGTGCCTGCCGCTTTATTGCGTCAACAGCGTCAAAGCACGAAAAGCTCTTTTGCTGGTCTGCCGGTGACTCGCTTAGCGTTGCGGCGCTGGCGCATGCCGTTTCTCGGTATGACTTGGAGCCATTCTTACCACCATTTGAAGTTCGCAATCTCTCAACGCTGATCCACATTGCAGGTGTCACCGGCTACGCCCCGCATCCGCGCCGCTCCAAAAGCTACGTGCTAACCGATGCCGTTTATCGCGCAGAGCAGGCCTGCGAGATCTGGCAGCGCCTGACCTCCCCACACTTTGAATCGCTGTGAGGGCCGCCATGCATCCGCGTCTCTCCGTCATTTGCAGCGCACCGCTGCCGGTCTGCAACAGGGCGCTAGCCGCCCTGAAGTGCTTCGCCCGCGGTCAGCGTAATTTCTCCCGCGTCATGCCGCATGCCTATCTCGTGATCCGCATTGGTCGCCGCTGGCGCTTGCTCAGTAAGAACGGCGGCCAGCAGTGGCGGCTGATGACCCACGAAACCTACAACTAGGAATACCGCAAATGAACCGATCACCTGAATACGCCCGGGGTGCATTGGCCGCCCTGCACGAGGCCAAAACCATCAATCTCGCAAACGCAACAGCGATCGGTGTGCTGGAAAGCCCGGAGGCCGCGAAGACCCTCGTTAACCTGATGAATATGGTGATTGACCCGCTTATCCAGAAATACACCGCGATGGAGGCGAACCGTGATTAAGCCCCCGATCAAATGGGCCGGCGGTAAAACCCGCGTTATGCCGCAGTTGCTGAAGCACCTGCCGAAGGATGATTGCCTGATTGAGCCATTCGTTGGCAGCGGCACCGTCTTCATGAACACGGAATACCGCCGCTACGTCCTCTGCGACAGCAATCGCGCGCTGATTAACTTCTTTCGCGTATTGACCTCTGACACCGAGAGACTGATCGACACCGCGCGCAGAATGTTTCGGGATGGCAATAACGAAGAGCAGTATTACAAGCGCCGGGCGCTATTTAACTCCATGCAGTGGAGCGATACAGGCAAAGCCGATACCGCTTTGTTGTACGCCGCTTTGTTCCTGTACCTGAATCGCCATAGCTTTAACGGGGTATATCGCGTCAATCTGAAGGGCGCTCATAACGTCCCGTTCGGGAAATATGCCGCACCTTACTTTCCGGCTGATGAGATGCGCCGCTTTGCTGAAAAGGCCAACGACACAAAAGCCATTTTCATTGATGGCGATTTTAGTCACGTCATCCCTGACGTTATGCAACTGACGTACGACGCAGTTATTTACTGCGACCCCCCCTATATCCCGGTCAGCAAAACCGCCAACTTCACTGCCTACGGAAAGCCTTTTACCCTGGACGATCACCGCAGCCTGGTTAGGCATCTTCTGCACGTAAATCACCTCCACGGCACCCGTACGGTGATCTCAAACAGCGATACCCCAGAAACCCGCGAAATCTATTCCGCTTTCAATCTTCACGCTTTCAGCGTCCGCCGTTCGGTAAGTGCCAAAGGTCGCGACATGGCCGGTGAGGTTATTGGCGTGCTTCGTGTCTGCGATTACTGCGGCCGAGCTGGCGGCGGTTGCTGCCCAGAATGCGAGGTGTTTTACGGGCTAGACAGTGCCCAGGGGCATGAATCACAGGAGACATTCTGATGAGCCAGATTGATGCCGTTGTTACTCGGGTGATCGAGTACTGGCCGATTAACGGGTCTTGGATGGTTGAAGTGGAGGTGATGGCCGACGGTCAGTATCTCCGCACCGATATCTCCGTCAGTACAAAGCGAGAGGCCCGCGCCATCCAGCCCGGCGACAACGTGCTGATACCGGTCGTGAGTCTGGATAGCGACTTTGCCGATGAAGATGAATTGCCATTCTGAGAGACCCGCAAATGAATGAAGAAACTAATTACCGCCAGTTCTGGCGCAGCACAGTTATCTATATCGCCCTCTGCTCGCTGTTGTTCTGGCTCCCGATGGGCTATCTCGCCTTTCGTGTTTTCTCTGTGGTGTGGGAGGCGCTGTGGTTGCTTATTACAACGAAATAGATCTTCACGCAGCACAGCACCTGCGCAACCTTATCGACGCCGGCCATATTGCGCCGGGCGTCGTTGATACCCGTTCAATTGAGGATGTAACCCCCAATGACCTTATCGGATTCAATCAGTGCCATTTCTTCGCTGGGATCGGCGGATGGTCGCTCGCCCTGCGTCGCGCAGGATGGCCAGACAGTCGCCCCGCATGGACAGCATCATGCCCCTGCCAGCCTTTCAGCCAGGCTGGCAAGGGACTTGGGTTTGCTGACGAGCGGCACTTATGGCCCTCCGCGCATTGGCTTGTCGGCCAGCGCCGCCCTGTCGTGGTCTTTGGCGAGCAATCTGGCAGCGCTGACGCAAACGACTGGATCGACCTTGTACAAAATGACGTGGAAGCCCTAGGCTATGCCTTCGGGGCGACTGCGTTTTCGTCTGCGAGCGTCGGTGCGCCGCACCAGCGAGACAGAGCTTATTGGGTGGCCGACGCCGATCGCCAGCAATGGGAGGGGCGCGGGGAATTTCAACCGACAGGGGGGGGTAAACCTTCAGACGGCGGCATTACTGGTGAGTTGGCCAACCCCAACAGCAACGGACGGAAAGGGCGGCTATCAGGGCGGACGGATCCGCAACGGGAAGCTGTCGACGGACAGGCTGGACGTGGCAGCGCAATTAGCGGGCTGGCCGACGCCAACCACGAGCAACGATCGTTCACCATGCCCGCAAGAAGCTATGCGGACGTATCGCGACAATGGAACAAAGATTCAGAAGCGGCTGCAGGATGTAGCGGCGTTATGCGGCCCGGTCCGGTTAACGGCTTCTGGAGAGATGCTGACTGGCTCTATGGCCGGGATGGATGGTGGAGGCCAATTAGACCCGAATCATTCCCGCTGGCTGATGGGATTCCCGCCCGAGTGGGAAGACTGCGCACCTACGGAAACGCTATCAACATTGAAGCGGCGACAGCGTTCATAAAGTCCTATATGGCGGCGGTGGATTATGCCTGATTCCGCTGCATTGGCATGGAGCTGGAACGCAAAGCGGCAGGCCATTAACCCCAGCGACGCCGCAGATTCTGCAATTGAGTATCTCACCCCGAAAGGCGAGCGGAGGGCGCTCGCCTATGCGGATTTGGTCGATACAGTTTATCGCGCCCCCATGCGTCCGCGCGAAGGGGCTGCACGGGAAGCGTTCGACCGCAAAGGCCGTACTCACTACCTGCGCCGCCGTCTTCAAACCCTTCCTGCGTTTATCCGCAAGCGATTCTCTCTGCGTCTGGAATCCCTCGAACGCAGGGATCCAAAAGAGGCCGTGCGCTGGCTGCTCGGCACATTTGAGCGCCATGTATTACGCCGCGTCGATGCGGTAAACGCCCAATACCTGCCACAAAGCGCGCTGCCGGCGATCCTGCTTCCCCTTCGCGATGACTTCCATCTGCTGCCCTGGGCGGACAAAAAGCGCCTGAAACGACTGGCGTATAAGCTCGCAAACCTGATGAAAAGCGAGTTTATGCGCGAGTTTGATTTCCAGTACGAGAAGACCGCCGATGTGGAATTTTCCACGCTCTACGCTTACGGCTACATCGCAAGCAAGGCGATGACACTCAATATCGCGATCCCTGCATGGGGGCGGTATTGCGATGAAGAGCTGGAAGCCGAAGAGGCACTGCGTGCCGTTGCGCGCCTTCAGTCGGAAAAGTGGTGGTTAGGTAAAATCCGCCGGATACACGACTGCTGGCGCGAGCACCTCATGATCGCCGCAGGATACGTCAGCAAGGTGGCCTCGCCGTACTGCTCTGATCCGTGCTTCAAGGAATGGATAGCCCAGAAAAAAGCGAACTTTGAATACCTTCAGGCGATGGAACTGGAAGACCAGGACACCGGCGAGCGCACCTCGTTGCTTGACAAGGTTATGGGGAGCACGTCCAACCCTAAAAACGCCCGCGCCGAGCTGATGACGCGTATGCGCGGATTTGAGGATATGGCAAAGGAAATGGGCCTGGTCGGCATGTTCTACACACTAACCGCACCGTCTCGCTATCACTCTACGCACGTAAAATCGGGCAAGCGCAATGACAAATATCGTGATGCCAGCCCGCGACAAACGCAGAAATACTTATGCAAAGTCTGGGCGCGAGTCCGTGCAAAATGGGGGCGCGAGGGGATCCGCGCATTCGGTTTTCGCGTTGCTGAACCTCATCACGACGGAACGCCACACTGGCATCTGTTGCTGTTTCTCCGCCCGGAAGAGGTGGAGTTTGCAACGGCTGTTTTCCGCAAGCATGCACTGAAAGAGGACGGCTACGAGCCGGGCGCGCAGGAGCACCGCTTTACCGTTACACCGATTGATGAAAAATTTGGTTCGGCGACGGGTTATATCGCGAAATACATCTCTAAAAATATTGACGGTTACGGCATGGATGGCGAGTTAGACGACGAATCCGGCCAGCCCGTCAAAGAGATGGCGAAGCGCGTGCGCGCGTGGGCGTCGCGCTGGAATATCCGCCAGTTTCAGCAGATCGGCGGCGCTCCAGTGACCACATGGCGCGAGCTGCGCCGGTTAGGTAATCGCGAACTGGTCTTGCATCCTGAGATTGAGGAAGCGCGAGCAGCCGCTGACGCGTCGGACTGGCCGGGGTACAACCACGCCCAGGGCGGCCCGTTAGTGTCCCGCGACTGCCTGCGCGTGCGCATCAGTTACGAATACACCGAAGAGGGCAACGATTATGGTGACACGGTCGCCAAAATAACCGGCGTCTATTGCCCTCTCACCATCCGTGAATCGGTCATCTTTACCCGCACCACCGATTACAAAATCGTGCCGAAGCGCAAGCCAGCGCCGGTCGAGGTTTTGACCTTAGAAGGCCGCGCAGCGGCCCCTCGGAGTTCTGTCAATAACTGTACGGGGCGCGCCGAATCGGACGAAAAACCACCGTCAGAAACGAAGGTGCCAACTGATAAAACTGCGCCAGACGACAGTTCAGTGACAGAACTTCCGCTGAATATCGAAGGCTTAAGGCGATATTCACGCCAGCAAAGGCAGGAGATCACCTCCAGGCTGAAAAAAACCGGTAGCGAAAGCTCAGATCAAGCCTTCACGCGTACCGCGCGCGGCCTGCGTACGTCGATTGATGATGAAAGCGCGCTGACATGGGGGCCAAAAGTTACCGCCGCGAAAGACATGAGCCTGACACCGGAAGAGGCCGAGCAGCGCTGGCGCGAGCAACTGCGGATCGAGGCGGAACGGCGAGCAGATAACTACGCGGCGGCGGTTGCGGAGTATCAGAAGAAAAAAGCCGAGGCCGCATTGCTCCAGGCGCAGCAAAAAGAAGTAACGCAAAAACACGGTATCTCCGAAGAGATGATCGCCAGCATCGGCGCACAGCTGCGCGATTGCCGGATTTTCGTCAGTGATGAAGTTGTGCGATCAGTTGCAGGCGGCGCCCGCGTTCGCCACAGCGGCAGCCTGCTCGCTGCGGACAATGGCCGGTTGCGCGAGGTGAAGGTGTGGCGGGCAGGCGAGAAGGGAAAACCAACATCTGAACATATGGCTGCGTGGAGTTTGATCTCCCGTTGGAGAAAATTTATAAAAAAGAATGAACTATGCAGAAAACGGTAAACCAACCCTGTAATAACCTGAAGTAGATCCAGGTAGAAAATACCGGCCAAGTGATAAGGAAACAGGGTGCGGATGATATCATGGCGCGGGCAAATTTTCCCCAAAAGACGCCGGATATATGACAGCAAACCGTATCACGTCAGTACTTGTACACCACGGGACGTCCATATATGATCTACTATTTTGCGAAGTTATTTTGCAAACAATTACATGGGTTACTATTTGGATTTTCAAAAAAAACACAAGGGGTTATTTATGGATTTGAAAGATTTTTCTATTTTATGCAAGGAGAGATTAGATTTTTATTTTGAAAGTTTTGAGCGTGCGATGTCAAAAGGTTATATAAAATACAATAATAAGGTTATTAATCAGGCGTTCTATCCAACTATATTGCTATGCGTCGAATCAGATAAGAGAATTCTATCATTTGAATTGCTTGGCTGGGTTCGAGCTAGAAAGAGTCTAAAGATAAAGCTAAGGGATAATATATCAGTAGAACAACTTACTAAAATAGATAGAAATAAAAATAATGCTGAGTCACTTTTTACGTTTGATAATAGTGATAAGTGTGTGCTTTCTAATTTAATGTTCAGAGATCAAGAGGCGATTGATTACTTAGATTCACAGGGCCATGTTATGGCTGAAAAGTTTTCAGCGGGTTTTACTATAGGTGGCAATGTTTCCCACTTAATGGATTTTAAAGGGGTGTCATCATGCATGTTTTTTAATTGCATTATTTCTTACGTTAATAATCACATTCTAAGGGCAAGGTATATAAATGCATTGGTTATGTTTGATGCTAGATTAGATGAAGGCGGTATACTTGACAGGCTTGTTTATTTTATTCGTAAAGAAACGGTTTTTGGTGTACAACATTTTTCAGATGAAACAGAGTTATCCTGGGTTAAAGCATCCCACTTAATAAGCTTGGTTTTAAATGATAAAATACATGAGACAACAATAGGAGATTATATAAATGATCATCCAGATATATTACTTAAGTCTTTAGGTTATAGTAAAATAATTTATGAGCCGAATTTAGAGTGGTTGGAAAAGACCAGTGACAATCCTGATTTATATATCAATCCTGATGCGTTGTTAGAAAGGAATGATGGTTACTATGATATTTGTGATTTTAAAAAAGGGCTAGTAAAAAAGAAAAGTATCACGAAAGGAGAGAGGAGACGACGTAGATTTATCGATGGTGTGGGTGAGGGATTAGCCCAGCTTGACAATTACGAAGAGTATTTTACATATGCTAGTAATGCTCAGCACGCTCTGGAACGTTATGGTGTAAAGGTTAACTCCCCACGAAAAATATTAATTATAGGTAATATTGAAAACACTAAACGTGTTGAGGTTGAAGAAGCGCTGCGCGGACGAACCGATACTATAGTGATTGATTATGATTCTCTAATATCTGCTTATATTGGTGCAATTAAATAACCGATTCAAGGTTTAAGAGTTGAACAAATTCGCACAATTTTGCACAATTTTTGAAACGCCATTTTTACCCAGCCACGCCAGCAATGGCATAGCTTCGGCGGTCTGCACAAAGTGCACAAAAAGAGGCATGTTTAGCGCGCAGGCGAGGCGGGGGAGCAAGCGCGCGCTTTGGGGGTAGGGAAGGGGTCGGCATACCTCGCCAAAAGCTGCCTGCCGGGCGCGCACTTTCGCGGTGCATCCGGCGAGCGCGCAGGCAAAATCCCGCCAGAATGGCGCTGGCTGCGTCTGGTTGGGGATATGACGTTGAGGTGTTGCGGGTTGGCCGACACGGCCAGGAATGGTGGTGCTGCAGGTCGGTACCGCACCGCCGGGAATGGCGGTGCGGCCTGGTGTTACTGCGCGACGTCGAGCAGGGCGTAAGGGTTGAAGCGGATCACCTCTTCACCGAGCCAGTCGTTAACATGCTTCATCGCTTCCATCACCGGCGTCAGCTCGTTGACTGCGAATACCCTCGCAGCCTTCTCGACGTCGCCAAATGATCCGTTACCTTCCGGGATGGCGCCCATCAGTTGCGGTGGCACGCGGTGAGCCGCGAGCATGTCATCACGCGTGGAGGACTTCACACCGACAAACTCATCCTTTGCCGATATCTGGCTAAATGGCAGGATCTGCACGGCGTCTTTGCCAACCCCTGGCGCACTCAGCAGGATGTTTTTAAATGCCCCGCCACGCCGTGTATCGGTCAATGTCTTCTTCAGGTTCTCCAGACTTTCCCCGTCAGCCACTGCGCTGCTGACGTAGACAATACAGCCGGCATGCGACCCGTTGTCGTAGTAGAGCTTGCGGAACTTGTCGGCGGAGTGCGCCAGGTTCGCCGACAGCAGGCCGGCGAAATACTCCGGCATGCCGTAGATCTCCTGGTGAATATCCGGATTGATCACATGGCACACCGAACCGGTTTCGAACTGGTGATCATCAAGGCCGGACTGAATAAACCAGTAGGTGTCGAGGTCGGAACCGCGCCGGGTGTACTTCGCCAGTGAGTTACGAAAACCCATTGGTCCATGCAGGCGGTTGCGACGCATCTCAAGGTACGCATTGCCGAACACAAACCAGTCGAGCGCAAAGGCGGAGAACGCCTGACGCGACAGCAGTTTGTGCGGGATAAAGCATCCGGCCAGCACGTTACGCTTGAAGAACAGCGCCGACTGGTGCCAGCTTGCATAGCCGAACTGGCGGGCCAGTCCGTACCAGCTGATCGGTGTCTCGTAGTACCGGCCATTGTTGGCGCAGTACATGTTATCCAGCAGGTCATGAGCACCGGTTACCGGCCACGGGCCATCAAACGTGAACGCGCTCAGGCCTGGCGCCGACTTCAGCGCGTCGGCGAGGTCGGCTTGCTCTCTGGCATACTGCCTGCCGCGCGGGGATTTTCGTCTGCTCATCAGTACTCCATAACAGTCATAGTGTTGCCGCCTTCCTGACCCAGCGGCTCGTTAACGGTGGCGAGCATGGTCGCCCAGGCCAGATCGCCGTGACTCACACCACGGGCTCGGTCGGTATCGTAGGTGATGACGCCGCCGGGCGTGACCACCTTGCGCACGGCACAGAAAGCGGTGATCAGGTCATATTCGCCGCGGTCATACTCCCAGCGGCCGGCGCGAATCAGTTGCAGCATCTTCAGTACCAGCATGCGCTTGCTGGCTGGTGAGAACTGGTAGCACACCGCCGCAGGAAAGCGCTTCTTCACGAGCTGGTACACCGCCTCGCCAATGCCGCTGCCGTCGATGCCGATGTGCTGCACGTTGTAGCGCGTGAGCATGTTAATGATCATGGCGGCCTGCGCCTCAAACTCCATGCCGCGTACGCGAATGGTTTCAATAGTGCGGAACTTGCCGCCGGGGATCAGTGGCGCCGCGTTAACAGAGATGGCCCCGCTGTCGCCTTTGCCGCTGGATCCGTTGGGGTCGTAGCCAATCCATACCGGGCGATCGGCCATCGGGCGCATGGCGTAGGGCTTCCAGTCCGGCCACTCGTCATAGCCGTCCGCGCCGCAGCTCAGCAGCATGTTGTAGTCAAAAGCCGTTTCACCATTCTTGATGAAGGTGCAGGCGTAGAGGTTGTCATACTCTTCCGGGCTGTTTTCCTCGCGGATTTCGTCAATGTCAGTGAGATCCCATCCGTTATCGACCGCATCCTGCAACGTGACGATCTGGCGCCAGATTTTGTCCGGGCACATCAGCCCGCTGTTAAGCGTCTTCCAGCTCGTGTCGAACTCCACGCGCTTACCGTGGCTACGGCCCTTGTTGAAGGCTTCACCCGACCAGAAGGGGTACGCTTCGTGACTCTCTGCCGATGGGGTGGAGAAGTAGGTGCGCGTCAGCCCCTTCAGCGTCGCCATCGCGCCGGCCACTTTCTTCAGGTTGGCAAACTGCCCGACCCAGAAAAATTCGTCAAAGTACAGGTTGCCGGTGTACGACTGCGCGGTTGCGGCTGACGTGCCGAGAAAGTGCAGCTCCGCGCCGTTGAACAGCTGGATCATGTCACCGCCCTTTAGCTCCACGTCCACCTCAGCAGCAGCGGAACGAATGAAGCTGCGGAACTGGTACGCCTGGCGACGACTCGCCGACAGGAAGATCTGGTTGAGCTGGTGCTTGTATTTCACGTCACCCGTTAGCGCGCGCAACAGCGCCTCGCGGGCGAAGTACCAGGTCGCGCCGACCTGCCGGCTCTTCAGAATGGCCCGGTTACGGTGATGATGATTCTCATACCAGCCTTTCTGATGCCAGTGCAGCGAGTCGATGATGTTGGCCCGCAATGCAGCGATCTGCGCCTCTGAAAAGAAGTTCTGTTTCTTGCGGATCTTTTTCTTTGGCTGCGTCGCTGGCGTGCCGTTATCCAGCTTCTTCAACTGTCGCGTCAGCAGGTCAATTTCCTTGAAGTCGCCACCGGTCTTTGTGTCCTTACTGGTGAGCTGGATTAGTCGTGCATCAATGGACGTCGTGACGCGCTGAACTGGCGGCGTACTGTCCCATTCGTCACGTTTTTTCCATGAGTAAATCGTGTTCTGATTGATACCCATCAGGCGCGCGATCTCCGCCGGGGGATACCCCTGCCAGTAGAGCTGCCGTGCCCGCAGCATGATGAATGCTTCTTCAATCGCCATTTGTCCTCCTCGCTTCCTGCCGGGGAGATTAACCCGCGCGCGCGTGCCCTTTCGCCCGCTTTTGGTTGTGACAGCTCCCTCACAACAACAACGCGTTGAGCGCGTGCGTCACCGCCTGCCATCATCACCGGGAACTCAGAAACCGAGCGAGTAAACGAACATGGCAGGCACAACCAAACCCCGTAAGAAATTCCGCGTTGCCGTCTCCGGTAATACCGTTGATGGCCGCGAAATCCAGCCGCAACACCTCCGCGATGCGGCGGCGAACTACAGTCCGGAGGTGTACGGCGCACGCGTCAACATTGAGCACTATCTCTCTATGTTTCCGGGTAGCGATTTTGGCGCAATGGGAGATGTGGTAGCACTCAGCACCGAAGATATTACCGACGGCCCGTTAGCCGGGCGTACGGCGCTTTATGCCGAGATCGAACCATCCGATCGCATGGTGCAGATGACCAATAAAGGTCAGAAGGTCTACTCCAGCATTGAGCTGCATCCGCAGTTCGCTCTTAACGGCAAAGCCTATGTTGTGGGACTGGCAATGACCGACACCCCGGCAAGCCTGGGTACTGAGCGCCTGAAGTTTGCGGCACAGCAACGCGCATCAGTGATGGCCTTCAACAACCAGCAAGGAGAGGCGCCAATGTTTACTGAGGCCCTGGAGGCCGAAGTGATCGAACTGGCTGCCCAGCGCAGCGATGAGGGTAAGCAGTGGTTTAACCGGGTCATGGGTATTCTCGGCAAGGGCCAGAAAACCGACGATCAGCGCTTCGGTCAGGTGCATCAGGCTGTTGAAGCGGTGGCGCAGTCTCAGGTTGATCTTGGCGAGCGGTTCAGTACTGCCGAGCAGGAGCGCCAGCAGGACAAGGCCACCATCCAGAAACTGACCACTGACCTGGCCGCACTGCGCCAGCAACTTGAAGGGACGGACGGCAACTTCAGCCAGCGCCCGGCAGCTGGCGGCGGCGACAGCGCGCAGCTCGCTGACTACTGATATCCATAACGAGAGATCCCGCACATGAGAAACCCTACCCGTAAGCTGTTTGACAGCTACGTTGCCCGCCAGGCGCAGCTTAACGGCGTCAGCGCCGCCGCCGTTGCGGCACAGTTCAGCGTTGACCCGACTGTACAGCAGCGCCTTGAAGCTGCCGCACAGCAGGATGATGCCTTTTTGAAGCTGATTAACGTCTTTGGCGTGGAAGAGCAGATCGGTCAGAAAATCCTGATCGGCAGCAAAGGCCCGCTGGCAGGCGTCAACAACAGCACCACCAACCGTCGTAATCCCGGCGCTAACGACAAGATGGACCCGTACAACTATTTGTGCCGCAAAACTAACTACGACTATGCCGTGAGTTATGCGCAGATGGATGCATGGGCGCATCAGCCGAACTTCCAGCCGCTGATTAGCTCGGCGATGGCCCGTCAGATGTCGCTCGACCGCATTATGATCGGCTTTAACGGCGTCAGCTACGCCGACCCGTCAGACCGCGCAGCGAATCCGCTGTTGCAGGATTGTGGTATTGGCTGGTTGCAAAAAATCCGCAACGAAGCGGCGCACCGTCGTATTACCGGTGTCACGATCACGTCGCGTGATGAAGACAACAAAATCACTGCGAAAGGCACATACGGCAACATCGGCGCTGCGGTTTATGACGCGAAAAACAGCCTCATGGATGAATGGCACAAGCGTAACCCCGACAACGTGGTGATTTTGTCCGGCGATTTGCTGACAACCAGCAATTTCCCGACCATCAACGCCATGAGCCAGACCAACCCGAACACCGAGATGCTGGCCGGTCAGCTGATTGTGGCGCAGGAACGCGTTGGCAACATGCCGACCTTTATCGCGCCTTACATGCCGGGTAACGCCATCCTCATCACGCCGTTTAAAAACCTCTCGATCTACTACCAGCGCGGCGGCCTGCGCCGGACGATCAAAGAGGAGCCGGAATATAACCGCGTGGCAACGTACCAGTCCTCTAACGATGACTTCATTGTTGAAGACTACGGCGCAGTGGCTTTTATCGACGGCATCACTTTTGCTGAAGCGCCGGCAGGCGGGCAGTAATCACGCACAGGGCGGGCCACGGCCCGCTGTTATTCGGGGATGAGTCAATGCTGACACCTGCACAACGACATTTTCAACGCGTCATGGCTGAACGTCATGGCAAAACCGACGAGCAGTCGGATACCGCGCGGACAGCGCACGAGCAAATCATGCACCGGCTGCGCATGGATCAGAGTGCATTAAAGCGAGTGCAGTCTGACCAGGCGAAAGCGGCGATGAAACGCCAGTTGCTACCCCATTACGAGGGCTGGATCGAGGGGACGCTCGACGGCGACAGTGGCCGACAGGATGAGGTGATTGTCACCCTGATGGTATGGGCGATTGATGCCGGTGATTACGTCCTCGCAGCACGTATTGGCCGCTATGTCGTGGCACATGGTCTGCTGATGCCTGATCGCTTCAACCGTACAGCCGCAACCATCCTGGTCGATGAAATCTGCGATCCGATTCTGGTGCAGGTCAAGGCCGACGATACCACCGACGTTACGCCATATCTGTCGGTGCTCGATGACGTCGCGGACTTTACCGCCGACAGCGATATGCCCGACGTGGTTCGCGCCAAGCTGTGCAAAGCGCGTGCCTTTGCGCTGCGTAACGGCACAACCGAAGAGCAGGCCATCGCGCTGGCGTTGCTGCGTCAGTCGCTGACCCTGGACGCGGGCGCCGGGGTGAAAAAAGAGATTGAACGCCTTGCCCGCGCGGTGAAAAAAGCCTCCGCAGAGGCGGGCGCAGGCGGGGGCGGTGATGCTGATGGTACCGATGGCGGCGATGGTACTGAAGGCGCTGGCGATGCTGGCGGAGATACCGCAACGGACGGCGCAGGCGCAGGCACAGGCGAAACTGCAGCATCGTCAGATCCGGCAGTAGCGGCCAGCACCACAGCGACAAAGCCAGCCCGCACCCGCGCACCACGTAAACCGGCAGCGCGTAGAACAGCAGCGAAAAAGACGCCTGCCGCAAAAAAATAACCGACTTGCGCCCCGTGCGCTGGCGGCGCGGGCGGAGATCTGCAACGCATTGCGTTTACTTTTCTCCGTCCGCTCACCGCCACCTATTCAGGAGACGACGCGATGAGCCTTGTAGCCGGTCGCACTGTTACCCCCTCTGCGGAGGATGTGCCGGACACTGACGACGGTGGCGAGAAAGTCACCGCCGGGACGTTCTGGCCGGAAATCGCCCTGAGCGATGTGCGCATGGAAATGCGCATCAATGGCGCGGTGACGACCTCACGCCTGAAACAGGCCGTGATCGAGGGCGTATCGCACACCATCGACCAGCTTGCCGACTGGCAGGCCGTACAGCTGGCCGCAGGCTACACCGAACTCTCTGATGTTCCGGCGGCAAAAGTTAACGGCGAAAGCGTGAAGGTGCATCGCTTCCGTCGGGCGGTATTCAGCATTGCACGCGCGCACATCCTCGGTACTAACCGGGACGTGGACACCACTGGCGAAGCAGGGGAGAAGCGCGCAGCTTCACTGGCTTCACAGGCTGACGATATGTGGCGCGATGCACGCTGGGCGATATCCGACATTCGCGGCACCGTGCGTAATTCTGCGGAGGCATTCTGATGAAAGTGCAGGCATTGCAGGGCGATACCGTGGATTTGTTGTGTCAGCGCCACTACGGAACCACGCAGGGCGTGACCGAGAAAGTCCTCGCCGCGAACAAAGCGCTGGCCGGTCAGATCTTTCTCGACGCAGGCCAGGTCGTAGAGCTGCCGGAAATCAGCACTCCAGCGACACAGGAGACCGTGCAGCTATGGACTTAATAAACCGAATCTGGAATGGCGTGACGTACTCATGGTCAACGCTGCTGACCAGCATCGGCGTGATGACGCAAAAAGACTGGCTGGCCGCCATTGGCGTGCTGATCGGTATTGCGGCCGCCCTGCTTGGTGAGCTGCATCGTCGCCGCATGGCGCGTATTCAGGAAACCAATAACTCATTGCTGAATGAACTGATCGACGCGATTCGCGACGACACAGAGAACCGCCAGGACGTTAAAGAGCTAATCCGCACCATCCGGGAGGCGCCACGATGAAAAAGGGAATTATTGCCTGTTCCATCGCCGCGATCATCTCGCTGGCCGCCACGCTGTGGCCGCAGGCGTTGCGAACCAGCCCGGAAGCGCAGCTGAAGATGGCAAAGTACGAGGACTGCCGCAAGACCCCGTACTACTGCCCGGCGGGTGTACTGACAGTGGGGATTGGCTCCACTTCGAAGGTGGAAAATCGCCAGTATGTCGAGGGTGAGATCGCCGAGCGCTGGGTTAACGACCTCCTGCGCGCTGAGAAATGCACGAACCGCGAGTTTAACGGCGCCGCTGCGCCGCAGAAGGTTTTCGAGAGCATGACTGATGGCAACTTTAACGTCGGCTGCACCGGGCTGGGCTGGTACACCAACGCCAAAGGCCAGAAGGTGCGAACCACTCTCTGGCGCGATGCGCAGGCCGGTAACTGGCGGGGTGTCTGTGAGCGGCTGACGGACTTTGTGAACTCCGGCGGCAAGCGCCTGCAAGGGCTGGTCAACCGCCGGGAAGAGTTTAAGGCCTGGTGCCTGTCTGATCCGGCGCTGAAGGGGGCGAAATGAAAGCGATAGCTATTCTCGCCATCGTGATGTTTGCCCTGCTAATTGCCACCGTCAGCGGCCTTGCGTGGCAAAGCCATAAGCGCGAACAGGCGGAGAAATCACTGACCAGCACCCAGGAAGAGCTGAAACAGACCGGCGACGTGCTGGCAGAGGTCAGGGCGTTACGCCATGACGTCAACCAGGTAGAAGCAGGGCTGAAGAAGCTAAACCAGCAGCGCACCGCAACGGGAGAGTACCGACGTGAAAACATCAAAACCGCACTGGCCGGTAACAGCTGCGCCGTGGCTCCTGTGCCTGCTACTGGCGCTGACAGCCTGTACCAGCGAGCCGAAGAGGTCAGCGCCGCAGATTATTCAGGAGCCCTTGCCCGAAAGCCTGACGGCAAAAACTGACGTCCCGCCACCGCCAGCCAGGCCCATGACGTGGGGCGGACTTGCCGTCTGGACAGATTCATTACTCGACGCGCTGGATACCTGCAACGCCGATAAGGCGGGGATCCGTGAGCTGGAACTACGACGTATCGCCAGGGGGATAAAGTGAAAAAAGCTGAACTACTGCGTGTCGCGCTGATCGCCGGTAACACCTGGTGCAAAGCCAACCCGGAACAAATCACGGTCTGGGTGGAGAAAGGTCACATCCAGATCGAGGCGACCGGCGAAGCGTCGTTCATATACCACTACACCATTCAGGTACTGGCGATGGATTTCCCCGGCCAGGTGGACGATCTCATGCTGCCGCTGCTGTCGTGGGTATGGCAGCAGCAGCCCGACCTGCTGCTGAATCCAGACAATAACCGCAAGGTGGAATTTGACGCCGATATCGTCAATGACGACGTCGCCGACATTCTGTTTAAGGTGCCGGTCTGGGAGCGGGTCATAGTGACCGACGACAACGGCACACCGAAGGCAGAGCATCTGGCTGAGCAGCGCCCCCGCTTTAACGGTGGCGAGTGGGAGATGGTCTTTGATCCTGAGTACGGAGGCACACCGGCATGAGCAACGATCCGTCGTTTCATCAGCTTGATGAAGTGTTTGCGGCCATTCTGGCAGGGGCGTCCGTACAAGGCCGCCTGCGCATGGCCAGGGGGATGGCTACGATGTTGCGCCAGAGCCAGAGCAGGCGCATCGGCAAGCAGGAAGATCCGGACGGCACGAAATATGAAGGCCGCCGCCGCAAGGTGCTGCGTGCGCGCGCAGGCATCAAATTCATGTGGCAGGGGCAGGAAAGAAACCTGCGCAACTGGCGTACAACCCGCAGCAGGCGGGGGCGCATGGTGAGCGGTTATGACGTGGAGCGCGGGGCGCAGCGGTCATTCTATCGCGAGGATATTGAGCGTTATCTCGATATCAACCTGAGTGAAACGCGCCGCAATACCACTACGGCCGAGCCGATGTTCCGTCGCCTGAGAACTGCACGCTTCCTGAAGTCACGCGCCACGGCTGATGGCGTTGAAGTGGGCTATTCCGGTGTTGCTGCACGTATCGCCAGAGCACACCAGGAAGGGCTACGCGATCGGATTAATGACAGCGGTGCAACGGCGGACTACCCGCGCCGCGAACTGCTGGGCCTGAGTAAAGCCGACCGCACAGCCATTTTCCGCCACGTGATCAACTCACTGGGGGGGCGCTGATGGAGATTGCCGAGCTGATCCGCCTGCTGGAGAACGTCGTGCGCACTGGCACAGTGACGGAGATCGACGAGGAAAAATGGCGCGTGCGGGTACAGAGCGGAGGACTGAACCCCAACTGGCTGCGCTGGAACGCGCAGCGCGCCGGTGCGTTTAAAGTCTGGGTACCGCCATCCATCGGCGAGCAGGTCTGGTTCCTGTGCCTGGGCGGCAACACCGACGTCGCCTTTATCGGCGGTAGCCTGTACAGCGACGACAACCCGGCGCCGGGCGCATCGCGTAATGAGATGGCGGTGACGGCGCCGGACGGTGCGACGTTTCGCTATGACGCGGAGGTGGGCGCATTGCAGGTGAAGGGGATTAAATCCGCCGTGGTTGAGGCGTCAGTCAAAATCACGCTGGATACGCCGGAGGTGGACTGCACCAACCTGTTGCGCGCGAAAAATCTGGATATTTCCGAGGGCGGGGAGATGCGCGGCAATTTTAATCACACCGGCGGAGCGTTCAAGTCTAACGGCGTGCAGGTGGATAACCACGACCACGGTGCTGTCGAGCGCGGCGGCAGCTGGACGGAGGGCACGCGATGACAGAACGCTATCGCGGCATGAATGCCGCAGGCACCGGCACCCTGACTGACGAGGATCATGTGTGGCAGTCGGTTAACGACATTCTGCTGACGCCTGTCGGCAGTAGGCTGATGCGCCGTAACTACGGCTCACTGTGCCCTGACCTTATCGACAGCCCGAAAAACGATGTCACTCGCCTGCAACTGATGAGCGCGGCTGTGATAGCACTGGCAGCATGGGAGCCGCGCATTGTGCTCGATACCATCAATGTGACGTACTCCGCCAGTGGTGCCGTGACTGTCGAACTCTCCGGCGTGCTGACCGAGACCCTGGAAAAGAGCACCCGCGCGGTGACATTAAGGAGCGCCAATGCCAACGATTGACCTGTCGCAGCTGCCATCGCCGACCATTATCGAGGAGCTGGACTTTGAGACTATTCTCGCCGAGGTGAAAGCGGCCATGGTGGCGGTATTCCCTGCTGATCAGCAGTCCGCCGTTGCCGCTGCGCTGGGTCTGGAGTCCGAGCCACTGAACATCATTGCTCAGGCGATGGCGTACCGCGAACTGCTGCTGCGCCAGCGCATCAATGAAGGCGCCGCGGCCTGCATGCTGAGCTATGCGACCGGCGACGACCTGGACAATATCGCGGCCAATCTGGACACAGAACGCCTCACCATCACGGCGGCGACCGATACCGCCGATGCAGTGATGGAAGGTGATGAGGCGCTGCGCCTGCGTGCGCAGGCCGCGTTTGAGGGGATGAGCGTCGCCGGGCCATCGGCGGCGTATGAGTATTTTGCCCGCAGCGCCAGCGGCAAGGTTGCCGCCGTGCGTGCAACCAGCCCCGCCCCCGCAGAGGTGGTGATAGCCATCCTGTCCAGCGACGGAGATGGCACCGCCTCAGACGAGCTGATTGCGACAGTTCAGGCAGCGGTAAACGACGAAGATACACGCCCGCTGGGCGATCGCGTGACGGTACGGAGTGCGGAGATCATTGAATACACGATTGATGCAACGCTCTACCTGTATCCGGGGCCGGAGTCAGAGCCAATCATTAACGCCGCAATCGCTTCGCTGAAGGCATTCCTTGCTGATGCCGATAAAAAGATTGGTCGCGATGTTGTGCGCTCCGCCATATCAGCATCACTGCACGTCCAGGGTGTACAGCGCGTGGTGATTAATTCCCCCGATAGCGATCTGCAGATTGATAACACCCAGGTCGCGCGCAATACCGGGTACAGCGTGGAAAACGGCGGTACGGATGAGTAACTCTCTGTTACCACCTGCTTCCACTACCTGGCTTCGCCATACCGAAGCGGGAACAGCCAGACTGTCAGCGATCACGGTTGCCCTGCGTACGCTGTGGACGCCGACAGCCAGCCCGGTGGATCTGCTGCCCTATCTGGCCTGGGCGTTATCAGTGGACAGGTGGGATAAGGACTGGCCGGCAGAACGTAAGATTGCTGCCATCCAGCGTTCATACTGGCTGCACCGCCGCAAAGGCACGCGAGCAGCCGTGCGGCGTGTCGTTGAGGATATGGGATTTTCAGCGACGTTCGTCGAATGGTTTGAGGTCGGTGACGAGCCGGGAACCTTCCGGCTTGAGGTTGACATTAACGAGGTTGGGCTGACGGCCAAAACGCTGGCTGAGTTGACCCGCCTGATTAACGACGCCAAACCGGTCAGCAGACACCCGACACAGCTCAACATAGCAGCGAAGATATGCGGCGATATCTGGGTCGGTTCAACGCTATGCAGCGGCGACATTATCAGTATTTATCCCGACGACTACTCAGCGGAAGAACACATTACGTATAACGGCGTGATTTTTCACGACAGCAATTTTAATTACGGGTAAGACTATGACCAGAATGCCAGAATCCTCATTGTGGGAAGAAGAGATTGAGCTGATTTCCAGAAGCGAGCGCGTTTCTGGCGGGATGGACGGCGTGGCAAACAGGCCGCTGAAAAGCCTGGCTAACCGGACGCGCTTTCTGAAAGATGCAGCTGAAAACTCCGACCAGGCTATTGCCGAAAAAGTCAGCGCCGTTGCAACGTTTATTGATGGTGCGACGCTGGATTCATCGCGTGAAGAAATCCTGTACGGCTCCTACCGCTTGGTGTGGACAGGGCTGTTTCCGAAAGAGGTTCCGCCAGGCAGCACGCCAAAGAGCACCGGTGGCGTCGGCCCCGGCGGCTGGGCTTTCACCTCCGATGCAATTATTCGTCAGAATTTAGCTTCCAGTGACGGCTTTAAGCTGACCGGTCAGGTATCGAGTGCAACGGCGCTGGCTGGACTTCCCGGAAGTGAAGGCGATCGCGTTTTACTGATGGGCTACAATCCCGGCTGGGCGGCAACAAAAAGCGAGCTGTCGGGCTGCGGTGAGTTTTATTACGTCGGCTCTCTGGCAGACGTGAACAACGGCGTAACGATTTTTAACGGATGGTGCCGGAAGTTCAAGGACACGGTAATCACAACGTACGATGCAGGGCTTGGTGATAATGACGGTGTGGATGCGCGTGAACGCCTGAATACGTTGTTTAAAGTGGTGCCAGCTGGATTTACTGTCAAAATTCGCGGCTATCACATTGTGTCCGGGCCGTTGAAAGCTGAAGAGAAGAAGGACCTCGCCATTGACGGTCATGGCGCGACGATTTCTGCGAAAGAGTTAAGAAGCGAATATACAGTTCTCGACTACGCCGATACTAACCCGCTTGTCATGATGACCGGTATTCTGTCCTGTTTCAAATGCCCCGGCATCAAAATCTATGGCCTTGAAATCCAGGGGGCGATGAAGCTCTCTGTCACCAACGAGGACGGCACCCATAAGGGCGAGGAACACGCGTTACTGCTACGCTCCTGTGATGGCTATGAGGTCCACCACACCATACTGCACAACGTATTCGGCTACGGATGTCTGGGCCTGTATCATGATGAGGTGAGTTTTCACCACAACCAGGTATACGACGTCCGGCGTGAATCAGGTGTCAATGCCGCCTCTGGCGGTGGTCGCGCCAGGATTTACGCTAATACGTTTATTGACTGTGTTCTGTATGGCATTGAAATTGAGGGGCATGACTTTTACGGCGGCATGTCGTATATCCATGCCTGGGACAATCTGATTATCCGTTCAAAATGGGGTATCCCGGTAGTTGACCAGTGCCTGGAGGCCAAACTTCACCACAACACGATCCTGGAGTGCCATACAGCGCTGGCGGCTTTCCGCACAGCTGATTATGCAGTTATCAGTTCGCTGTTTGACACCAATACTATCCGTAGTTGCCTGCGCGCATTGTTTTCCAGTAACGCCCGTAACGCGACATTCCAGGGCAATGATGTGGATCTGGCTGATAAGCCGGACTATCTGTACACCTCATCCTACAATAACGTGTTTGAAGTGCTGCCAACTGACCGCCGCATATTCTGGGCACCATACCTGGCTGAGTTCTCGGCTCTTATCGGGAAAAACGTCAAAATTGAAGGTGTGGTTTACACGGTCAACGCAACAGAGTGGGACGGTACCAAAACCGGATACCCGAAAGACAAGGCAGAACATCCTGATGGTTTGTGGAAAGTCACACTGAATAATGCGCTGCCGGTGGCGCTGGATGACACCATCGCTATTGCCATGACGCAGAATTTTGGTGACACCATCGCGTACCAGTCAGATGGTGTGATTCACGGTGTTACCGTCATGAATAACGCGCTAAAAAATTCGCACTATGCGCTGTACTGCACATCGCACCTTGCTGCTGGTGATTCTGGCGTCCAAGAAACTATCACTAATAACCCTATCAGCGGTTCCAGCATCTGGCTGACGTTTTCTGGTTCTGGCTTCAGGATGATTGACCGCAATGAGCCTAATGCGGGGGCGACCATAACGACTAACCTCTGGACGTATGAAGGTTTTAAAGATGTCAGAATGCGAAACAGCATCGAAAAGAGCCTACCAGCAAGGACAACTAACGCATCGCTGTTGAAGCCAGGCTTTTATTCCCAGGTTAGACGCAGGGCCGTTGGCGTCAGAATAACCCTGCTCAATACCAGTGAAACAAACAAATGGACAGGTACCGGCACTCTGCAATTTGTGTTGAATGGTCAACTTGTCGTCGGTTATGGCAGCTTTACGCCAGGCAGCGAAGCGCCGATCCAGCTTTTCACACAGATGGAAATTAAAGAGGGGAATAATGTCATGCAGGTGAATACCAGCAATAACGATCTGTTATATGCGGCATGCTCAATTGAAATACTGATACCGTAAGGAAATTTTTATGCCTGTAACCAGAAATATATCAGCGGTCACTCGCTCATTTTATCCCGATATTGGTCTGGCGGTTGATGCCGAAAGCCAGGAAATTGAGGTGACTTACACTGTGATCTCAGTGACGGTTAACGCTGACCTTTCGGCGTTAGCCAGAGTGGGGACAAAAGTGGCGGGGTCAGATGAAACCGGCGAGATATCCATCCGGTTCGAATATTCCGGCGACGGGAACCCCATTACTGAGGCTGAAGCGGCAATCAGTTAAGGCCCGCCCGTAATTTATGGCGAGGGTTAACATTACCGGGTGGGCTTATGAAGACAATGATCATCAGCTGGCGCATGAGGCACCTTAATGGTGCGTTACTTATATTTGCATGGGGAATGATATTTCGCATGCTCTTTGGGGAAAGTGACTGGATAGCAGTTCTGATAGTTTCTTTTTTTCTCGGATTCAGAGTGAACAAACGCGGAATGAATGAAGATGGGTAAAATATTTAAATCATTAATTACTACCGCCGGCCGGGAAAAGATTGCTGCCGCAATTGCGAGCGGAAATAAGGTTGTTTTCTCGCAAATGTCCGTCGGCGATGGCGGAGGAAGCGCGACAATCCCCGGCGATGAGCAAACCGCTTTGATTAATGAACGGTTCAGGACGCAGCTGAACAGCCTGAAATTGTCTGATACGGAAAATATCATCATTGCCGAGATGATTATTCCACCCGAAGTGGGTGGATTTACCATCAGAGAGGCCGCATTGTTTGATGAAAGCGGTGTTTGTGTGGCGGTTGCTAATGTCCCGGAGACCTATAAACCCGCACTTGCCGAAGGCTCGGGGCGCTTTACCATTCTGCGAATCTGGCTGGCGGTCAGTAGTACCGAAGCCGTTGAGCTGGTTGTTGATCCGGGCATTGTGCTGGCAACCGTTGAAGACGTGATTAACGCCGGTAACGAGATTAAAGACTATACCGACGAACAGCTGGACGAGCACGCAGCGTCCAGAAATCACCCGAACGCCACGCTGGATGAAAAAGGGTTTACCCAACTCAGTAACGCCATTAACAGCGATGGCCAGGACAAAGCCGCCACATCACTGGCTGTAAAGCTGGCGGTTGAGTCAGCCATCCGTTTAGCCTGGGAGCTGGACAACCCTGTCGGAACAGTAAAGTTTTACGCGAAGAACATCGACCCTAACGAGCGTTATCCGTGGACTGAGTGGGTTTACACAGGGGAAGACAAAACTATCCGCGTGGCAAAAGCAAACGGTTCAAATGTCGGGAAAACCGGCGGCAGCGATACTGTCACTATCGAACGTGCTAACCTGCCAGCCGTGCAGATTGACGTAAGCGGGGAAACCAGTGAGCAACCCGAGCAGCCGCTGACCACGAAGCCCGCGGGTAAACATAAGCACGGCGGCGTACCCAGCCGGGATAATCCGTGGGAGATTGGCGGCGATATCAGCCAGCGCTTTAACCCGGCAAACCTGGGCGATACCGACGAGGAGCCGGACCATGAGCATAATATTGATATTCCTCCGCATCACCATGACGTCACCGGCAAAACTGCCAACCTCGGCGAGGGTAAATCGTTCAGCGTAGTTGAAGCACACACCCTGCTGATGTGCTGGGCGCGGGTGGCGTGAGTATCGAGTACCGTCAAAATTAACGGTGCTGCAGGTCGTCAGAAGTGGCAGTGCGGTACCGTCATAGTCAGGAATGGCGATGTTTGCCGGCAGTGAAAGCCCCTCAGGTGAGGGGCTTTTTTGTGGGTTAAAACAGGCTATTGAGGGAGTTTGAAACGGAGTTAACGGCTTTGGTTGCGCTGGTCTTCAGATCGTCCAGCACATCACTGACCGAAGACGTCTGTAACTTCTCGCGAAAATCCGCATCAGCCCGACTGAGGCTAATCGTGAACTCAATCTTTTTGGGATTGCCGTAGCGGTCAAACTCCGTTTTTCCCCGCTCCAGCCGCGTCATGACGTACATTCCGTAAATCAGCCCGTCCCCTTCAATCAGCGGCCAGGGGCGACCGGCAAAGCCGATCGTCTCCAGTGCCGACAGCGACCACCGCCCACCGGTGATTTCCGGGTAGAGCACGCCGTCGAGCGTGATCGTATCGTCACCGGGTCCGATATACTGCCAGGCTGCCGACTGATTAACCCGGTCATTCTTAACGTGTCGCCACTCCTGCGAGTGCCGCAGCTGCTGATACGGGACAGTGCGCAGCGTAAAAACAAACATCCCGAATACCATCATCATAAAAACCTCCTTACTCCCGATCACGGAATGAACCACGGTTAGTTTTGCGGGTGCTGGCCATTGCATCGCGCACGGCGTTACGAACCATTTTTTCAAGCTCCTGATCCGAGCGTTTACCGACGTCGTTAAAGACCAACTGGAAGAACGGTGCAGCACCCGACGCGGCAGCGACCGGCGCAGAAGTGGCCCCTTGCGTCGCCGTCGGTACCGACAGCACACCGCCGGCCGCAGCCGCAGACACGCGCGGCACGGGCTGCGGAATAACCCGAGCCTCCTGATACGCACCACGCAGCGCCAGTGCGCGCGGCAGGTTTTTAAAAACAATGTCACCGGGGCCGACTTTCTTCGTGTTGTTGGCCGTTGCTTTGGTATTCGTGTCGATATTTTTCAGGTGGCCCTGAACGCCGGTAATAACCGGCGGCTTATCGCCGCCCGCGGGCTTGTACACATCTGCCTTCGCTAATGGGAGCTGATGCCCGGCCAGCGCTACCGCAGAGGCCTCAAGCTCTCTTTGTGCTTTGTCAGCCTGCTGCCTGGCCTTGTCGATCCCGTCAGGGATGAGATCCAGCTTCTTAAGCAGCCAGTCCACGCCGTTCATGAGTTGCTGAAGCGGCCACAGCAGAATGCTAAGCGCGGTACCCATAACCCGCCCGAAGGTTTCCCCTGCGGAGGCGCATTTATCCAGCGTATCCTTGCTGGTTTGCATTGGACTAAGCAGGTCTTTGAACCACTCCCACACCGTTTTAATGCCGTTACCCAGCGCAGAAAACACCGGCGCCATTGCCGAAAACGCAGCCCTGAGAGGGGTCAACCCCTGCCAGATCCCGCTAAGAAACCCGCCAAAAAACGCCTTTATCGGCTCCCAGAACTTCCAGATAATCAGGCCCGCTGCGATAAACCCCAGCGCAATCACTCCCGGGAGGCCGAGTAGCGTAGCAAGAATGACGCGCGTCCCGGAAAGGACGAGATTAAGGGCGGCAATGCTGGAGGTTGCTGTGACTGAAGAAAGGCCGATCATGCTGATAGCAAGCTTGAGCTTAGCGAACGGGCCAAGTATGAAGCTGGCAACCAGACTTGCCACACCAATCACACCAACCAGCGATACCAGCGCGGCAGTAACAAGTACAAGCGTCTTTGTGAGTCCGGGGTTTTCTTTGACCCATGCCCGCAGGCTGTTAACGCTGGCCGTAATCGCCTGCACAAGAGAACGAAGGCTTTTATCCATTCCCGTCAGCACTTCCGTGCGCAGTCCGTCAAACGCACCACCCAGTTTGCTGATATCGCCGGGCAGGTTATCACGCAGGGTATCTCCCAGCCTGTCAGCGCTTCCCCTGGTATCGCCGAGACGATTAGAAACGTTCGCCAGCGCCGAAAGAAACGCCGGGATCTGATCGATAGACAGGTCTTCAATCGGGGTACCAAAAAGCGAAATCGCGGCATTAGCCCGCGTCGCCGGATCCTGAATGGACAGCAGCCCTTTTGCGGTCTTCTCCATCGCCTTACGCGCACTTTCGCCGCCGGTGGCTATTGCCGATGACATGGCTGCCGCGTCAAGACCGATTGCCTTGTAGGCGCTGACGCTGTTTTTTGACATGTCAGAGCCGCGAATGCTGAATTCCTTGATGGCATCCCCGGTCTTATCCAGCGCAAACTTACCCTGCTGCGCCATATTGACCAGCAGCGACATGGCTTCCGCGCCGGTAAAGCCCATATTGCGGAAGTGGGTAGAATACTCATGAAGGATTTCCGGCATCTCGCCGCGCATCTGTGTGGAAACGCGCTGCATGCCCGACGTGATAAGGTCGAATGCCTCATCACTGCTGCGGGCGAGCCCGTTTTTCATCATGATCGCCGCCATCTGGATATGTTCCGTCATATCCCCGCCGAGGGCGGCTTGCAGATCCAGTGCCTTGCGGGAAATGCGCGTGAGTTCCTCGTCACCCACCGCGCCGAGTGCGCCCAGCGTACTGCGAACACCCGCCACCGCCTCGGATATACGGGCCAAATCGCGACTGACGCCAGTGGCGTTAATGTTCTGAATGATGCGAGAGTAGCGACCGCCGGATGCCGCGCCCTCGCCATTCTGGGCAGCAATAACGGAGGCGTGCTCCTGAGTCTGAATTTGTGGCGCCATCAGCCGCGAACCCAGATAGAACCCCCCGGCGCTGGCCGCCGTCATCGCCAGCCCGGCGCCGCGCATCTTGCCGGCGATCTCTCTCGCGCGGTCATACTGCATGCGCGCTTGCGTGGCAGCAGCGAGCTGGCGGCGTTCGCGCTCAAGGGTCTGGTTATATTGCTCGGTTCGGCGAATGGCGCTGGCAATGGTCTGACTGCCACCTGCAAGGGAGACACCGTGACGACGGAGCGCCTCGGAGGCTCCCCGGAGACTCTCGGTCTCTTTATCACGTCGGACTTTGAGGCGATCCAGCTTCGCCGCGAGATCGGTCATCTGCTGGCGTTGCTTGTCCGTCAGCGTAGCACCTGACCGCTGTGCCTGCTTCAGTCCTTCCAGCGTGCGGGTGGTGTCGTCGATAGTGCGGGAGGTTTTTTTAACACTGTCGCGTAGACGGTTGAAGGCGGCAGATTGTCGCTCAACCTCTTTGATTGAGCCCTGCGTTTGCTTGAGGGAGTCCGAAAGGCCGCCAATCGCTTTGCTGGCGGCACTGACCGGGCGGGTGAGCTTATCAATAGCACTGAACGCAACGCGAATACTAAGATCCATCGTCGTCATCCTCCTGTTCATGGTTGCCGCTTCTGATGGCCGCCTTCTCGCGCCAGGCCATCAGCTCGCGCAGTTCCATGCCGTACATCTCGGAGGGCGGCCAGTGAAAAATAACTGCAATGTCGGCGATCAAATCGTCGACGTCAGAAAATACCGCCTCTCTTATTCGCTCCCCGTCTCCGCCGCGTTCGGTGCGGACGGCGCCGGTTTCGTCAAAAAAGGCGTGATCTCTTCACAGAGCGCGGTGAAGTCACCGGTTGCCAGTGTGGCAATTTCGGTGCTGGTCAGCTGCGGGCTGGTAGTGCGCGTCAGCAGGGTGGAGACCGCATCAAAATCGAAGTTCAGCACGTCAACCAGACGCAGACCGCGCAATGATCCTGCCTGTTTGATGGTATCGGTGATAGTGATGGTGATAATTTCCTGATCGCCACGCTTAACCGGCTTACTGAGAATAACGGACATAGCATTTTCTCCGGGCGGCCAGCAGACCGCCTTAAAGGTGAGTAAAAAAGGGTTATCAGCTGCCGAGGCCCAGCGCCGACATAATGCGATCCGGGTAGAGATTCTCCCCGTTGCGCTTGTAGATAAAGTTCAGCAGGTCGATTTCCAGCAGCGGCTTATCGTCCACTGACAGCTTGTAGTAGGTGTTTTTGATGGCGTAGGTGTGGTTGGTATCATCACCCTGTTTCGCATCACCCGGATCGATTTCGGTGATACGTCCGCGCATCTCAACTTCCAGTAACGAGCTGGTACCGCCGCTGTAAAACTCGCCGACAAAGCGCAGGCGCATTTCGTCGATATCGCCGCCATATTTCAGGATCAGCTCTTCGACCACACCACCGACAATCATTGACGCGTCCAGCGCGCCGGAATCCAGACCCAGATCAACCGCCACCGAACCGAGCATACCGCCGCCCTGGTAATCTTCGGTCTTGCGGGTCACTTTCGGCAGCGTCACGCTGGGGACTTTGCCGATATGGTTCACGCCGTCCACAAAGACGGTGAACAGCCGGAGTTTTTTAGGAATAGCCACTATTCACCTCCCAGCGATGCAAAAGCGGATTCGTAATACTGATCGGTGAACGTCTGGATCATCGTCAGATCTTCCAGCGGCGGCACCGGGCTGTAGTTGTAGCGAACGATGGCTTTACCCTGACGGATGCCCGTTACCGGGTTATCAACGACGTCATACCAGGTCGCCGCGCCAATCAGCTTGCCCGCTGTGACCAGCGCCTGAAGTTTGGCGTTAATCCCGCTCACCACGTCTTTCACGTTCGCCGGGGTCAGTGGGGTATCCACAGTGGTGAACTGCGCTTCTGCGATGCTGTCAGCCAGGATCTGCGCGGTTCGGGTGAACACTTCAAAAATAAATTCTCCGGCGTCCGTCGTGCGGTTGCCCCAGAACCGGAAGCCGTCGCGCTTAATCAGCGTGGTGATCTCGTTAGCGTTCAGCTCGTTGGCGTCTGAGTCTTCCGCCTGCAACGCCCAGAACACGTCCTTCGCAATCCCCAGCACGTTTTTGACCGGCACGTTAGACAGTGATTTATGCCAGCCCTGCTCGTTGTCGATAAGCGCCCGCAGACCCAGCGCATAAGCCACGGCCGGGAATTCTTCATTCACACCGGTCAGCGGGTTGTAGGCGATGAAGTTCGGCCAGATCAGCATCCCCTCGCGCTCCGCAAACGTCTCGCGGTAGGTTTTCGCCTCCGCAATGGTGTCGCAGCCGTCGCAGTAGCTGTATGAGAACGCCCGCAGCTGCTTCGCGATAACACGCAGCTGCGCGGTCACTTCGGCAGTGTCGTACTCAGGAATGCCGAGAATGCGCGGGCGATAGCCGGTTTTCTGCTCCGCCGTCAGAAAGGCAAACATACCGGTGTAACTGCCGTCCGCCTGCGTGCCGCCGATAATCAGCTGCGACTGTGTCGGATCGCTCTCGCCGGTTCCGGCCTCTGCCACGCGCACGACAATCACGCGGGTGCTGACCTGGTCGGAAATGGCCTTCAGCGATTTGTAGAGCGAACCGGTTTTACCTGCCTTGCCGAGTACGCTGATAACACGCGTCACCAGCACCGGGGTGTTAAGTGGAAAAGTGAGAGGGTCGGCGTCTTCAGCTACCGCAACCAGACCAATGACCGTTGAATCAATGTCATTGATCGCGGTCTGGAGGTCGGTATTTTCCTTGACGCGCGCCCCGTGAAAAAAGTTGTCGGTCATACTCTACCGCCATCATGTTGAGTGAGTTCGCGGTCATCATCGCCGGGATGGCGGGCCGCTGTCGTGCCATCAGGGTTGTGACCGGTCTGTCACAACAAAAAGCCATCGCCAGTATCGCGCGCGCATGAAACCATCAACGGCGGGGGAATGCATATGGCACTGACGACAGACACTATCGACAAAGCAAAAGCGCTACTGGACGAAGGGGCGCAGCGATTCCAGGACTATCAGTCCGAGCTTTCGCGCGTGCCGGCGTTCAGTATCCTGATGGGCGGCAAAGCACTGACGCAGCTGGATCCGCGCATTATTTCGCTGGAGCTGACCGACAACCGCGGATTTGAGGCCGACGAGCTGACCATTGCTATCGACGACAGTGACGGATTGATAGAACTGCCGCCGCGTGGTGCTGAGCTGTCGGTATCGCTGGGATGGCAGGGCGAGCCGCTGGTTTACAAAGGGGTTTACACCGTTAACGAGGTCGCCCATTCGGGGCCGCCGGACAGACTGGAGATCACCGCCCGCAGCGCGGATTTTCGGGATGAGTTCAACGTCAAGCGCGAGGTGTCATGGCACGACGTGACGGTTGAGCGCATCGTGTCAGCCATCGCCAGGCGTTACAAACTGACGCCGGTGATTTCCGAGCAGCTGATGAGCGCCGAGATTGACCACGCCGACCAGACCCAGGAAAGCGATATGTCATTTCTGACGAGGATGGCCGACCTGCTGGGGGCTATTGCCACCATCAAAAACGGTAGCCTTCTGTTTATCCTGCCGGGTGGCGGCGTCAGCGCGAACGGCAAAGCCCTGCCGCAGTTTGCGATCACCCGCTCCAGTGGCGACCGGCATTCCTTCCGCATCGCCGACCGTGACGCTTACACCGGCGTGCAGGCGTACTGGCTGGATCTGGAGTTCGGCAAAAAGAAGAAAGTCACCGTCAAGGAACGCAAGAAAAAGACCGAGAACAAGCCGCGCAGCAGCGCAAGGGAAGGGGATTATATCGCCGGTGAAGACGGCAACGTATTTGTGCTACGTACCACATTCAATAACGAGACTGCCGCCCAGCGGGCCGCTGCGGCAAAGTGGCAACAGCTCAAACGCGGCGCTGCCGAATTTACTATGACGCTGGCTTACGGCCGCGCAGATCTGTACCCGGAGATGCACGGCACGGTATCGGGATTCAAGACGGATATGAATAATCAGGACTGGATAATTGCGAAGGCTACGCACACGATCGACGAGGGCGGATTTAAAACGCGGCTGGAGCTTGAAGCGAAAATACCTGAATGGATTGCAGAAAGTGAGAGTTAACGGCCATAATATGAGCGAGTTCAACTCCCGCCCGGGAGGCCATCATGTTCAAGTGTCCTATTTGCGGTGCCGTTGCCAAAACGCGCACCAGTCGTCCATTGAGTAATACCACCGTTCGGCATTATCACCAGTGCCAAAACTTTGAGTGCAGCATTACTTTTACCACCCTAAACAGCGTTGAAAAGCTGGTCACAAAGCGCGGCCATCGCGAAAAGTTACCACCTGGCTTTATCCCCTCAGATGCATTTCCAGCCTCGCATTACGGCAACGATCAGCTCAGCTTTGCCATATAAAATAGCCCCTCAATGAGGGGCAGAATATTTTATTTTTTGGGAGGTAGATCTCTGCCACCGTATGGGGGCTTGCATCGCTTAATTCGAGAGATTGCCAACCTCCAACCCCGAATAAAACCATGCCTACGTAAGCAATAAATGGCATAGGATGAGCAAGAGGGGTGATACCGGCATCGTTGTCTTATTGAGTCAGGCGCCATCGCACGATAAACATAAATCACTCGAATGCTTAACCACGCAAGCATTTACACCTCTTGGCGGAATGTAATCACATAGTAATTGACTGGACCAATCTGCTTCCCTCCAAACAGACTGCCGCATCCAGGTTGTTCTTGTACGCCAATGCTGTCAATACGTTGAAACTCCCAACCATCCTGAGCCATCTCATTAACAACGTTTTCGAGGTATACAGCAGCAGCACTGTCCTTGCTTACCTTCTTTGCATTAACGATGACGTTTGGTGGGATTTGAACCATTTTATATTTATACATAAAGCCTCCATGTAGGTGTGTGGTAGCCGATTTAGAATGGGACAGAAACAGAGCGTTCCGATTGAAAATAATACACATATTGTTTGGCGGTGTTTAGTTCATGAGTTAAAGCTTTGTTCAAAGTGAAAGCCACGGTCGCCCGTGGCTTTTTGTCGATGTGGTCACAGTGTGGACACTGTTTGATAAAAATCCTTTTCTATCAGAGGGCTGATGTCTTCCTTAGCGCACCATCCCTGTCTTCCCCCACATGATGTGGGGGTTTTTTTTGCCCGTTATTCAGCGCCCTCCTGGCTCCCCGTCCCGGTAAAAGATCGGGTTATACTAAGCGCATCGCGAAGTAAGGAGCGTTTATGAATCAATCTTATGGGCAGCTGGTGAGCCGCGCGGCGATTGCGGCGACGGTGATGGCCTCTGCGTTACTTTTGATCAAGATTTTTGCATGGTGGTATACCGGGTCTGTGAGTATTCTGGCGGCGCTGGTTGATTCACTGGTGGATATCGCCGCCTCGTTGACCAACCTGCTGGTGGTGCGTTATTCGCTGCAGCCTGCCGATGAAGAACATACCTTTGGCCATGGTAAAGCCGAATCGCTGGCCGCGCTGGCGCAAAGTATGTTTGTCTCCGGCTCGGCGCTGTTTCTGTTCTTGACCGGTATTGATCATCTCGTTCGTCCTGAGCCGATGAATGCGGCGGGCGTAGGGATGGTGGTGACGCTGATTGCGCTGGTCAGCACGCTGCTGCTGGTCACGTTCCAGCGCTGGGTCGTAAGAAAAACACAAAGTCAGGCGGTACGGGCGGATATGCTTCATTATCAGTCTGATGTTATGATGAACGGCGCAATTCTGGTGGCGCTGGCCCTCTCCTGGTACGGCTGGCACCGTGCTGATGCGCTGTTTGCATTAGGTATAGGCGTCTATATTTTATATAGCGCGCTGCGCATGGCTTATGACGCCGTTCAGTCGTTGTTAGACCGCGCGCTTCCTGATGAGGAACGCCAGGAAATTATCAATATCGTGACCGCGTGGCCAGGCGTCAGCGGGGCGCACGATCTACGAACGCGGCAGTCAGGGCCGACTCGCTTTATTCAGATTCATTTGGAAATGGAAGATAACCTCCCGCTGGTTCAGGCACACGTGATTGCCGACCAGGTGGAGCAGGCGCTGTTGCTCCGTTTTCCCGGGTCCGATGTCATTATCCACCAGGACCCCTGCTCTGTGGTGCCGTTAGGGCAGCAGGGTGTTTTATGATCTTTAGGTTATAGTCTGTAAACTCGATGTAAAAGTGTGGGGCGGATCGGCATTTTTTGTATAAATTACCGCCATTTGGTCTGACCTGAATCAATTCAGCCAGAAGCGTTTGATATACTATTGCAATTATCGTTGTGCACTCCTGGTGAGGGGCGCTTCAGGCAACAGGATTATTTTTTGCTTCCTAAGTTCAGAGGTAGTCATGATTAAGAAAATCGGTGTGTTGACAAGTGGCGGTGATGCCCCGGGCATGAACGCAGCAATTCGTGGCGTTGTGCGTGCGGCATTAACGGAAGGTCTGGAAGTTTTTGGAATCTATGACGGTTACCTCGGCCTGTATGAAGATCGTATGGTTCAGCTCGACCGCTACAGCGTTTCCGACATGATCAACCGCGGCGGCACCTTCCTGGGGTCGGCGCGTTTTCCAGAATTCCGCGAAGAACATATTCGCGCCGTCGCGATTGAAAATATGAGAAAGCGCGGCCTGGATGCGCTGGTGGTTATCGGTGGTGACGGTTCCTACATGGGTGCCGTGCGTCTGACTGAGATGGGCTTCCCCTGCATCGGTCTGCCGGGCACCATCGACAACGATATTAAAGGCACCGACTATACCATCGGCTTCTTTACCGCATTGAGCACCGTGGTAGAGGCCATTGACCGCCTGCGTGACACCTCTTCCTCCCACCAGCGTATTTCCGTTGTTGAAGTGATGGGTCGCTACTGCGGCGATCTGACCCTGGCGGCAGCTATCTCCGGCGGCTGTGAGTTCATCATGGTGCCTGAGGTTGAATACACGCGCGACGACCTGGTTTCAGAAATTAAGGCGGGTATCGCGAAAGGCAAAAAACACGCGATTGTGGCGATCACCGAGCATATGTGCGACGTCGACGAGCTGGCTCACTACATCGAGAAAGAGACCGGCCGTGAAACTCGTGCCACCGTACTGGGCCACATTCAGCGCGGCGGCTCTCCAGTTCCTTATGACCGTATTCTGGCATCCCGCATGGGCGCGTACGCGATTGACCTGCTGCTGCAGGGCTTCGGCGGCCGCTGCGTCGGTATTCAGAACGAGAAGCTGGTTCACCACGACATTATCGACGCTATCGAAAACATGAAGCGTCCGTTCAAAAGCGACTGGCTGGATTGCGCTAAGAAGCTGTACTAAGCCTCCGGCGGAAATAAAAAGGCCTTCTCAGAGAGAAGGCCTTTTTTATGGGCGGGATGCTACTCGATATCCAGGGCATCCTCGGAAAGGATAATCCCGGTATTATCGGCGTAGAGATGGTCGCCGGAAAAGAAGGTGACGCCGCCGAAGTTGACGCGCACGTCGCTTTCGCCGATACCTTCACCTGCGGCCCCGACGGGGATGGCCGCCAGCGCCTGGATGCCGATATCCAGCTCTTCCAGATCGTCAACCTGACGCACCGCGCCATAGACGACCAGTCCTTCCCACTCGTTTTGTACGGCCAGACGCGCCAGGTCAGCGTCAATCAATGCGCGTCGAACGGAACCACCGCCGTCAACCAACAGGACATGGCCACGGCCGTTCTGTTCGAGCATATCGTAGAGCAACCCGTTATCCTCGAAACATTTTACCGTGATGATTTGTCCACCAAACGACGAGCGTCCCCCAAAGTTGGAGAACAGAGGTTCCACGACGTTGACATCCTCCTGGTAGATGTCACAAAGCTCGGAAGTATCGTATTTCATAGGCTTAACGTTCAGTTGCTGCGAGAATTTTCAGTATATCGCGTGAATCGTACTGTTGGCAAAATCATCAATTGTTAATTGATATTTGTCAGTTAACCCACAAGCCGGCTGCAAATAATTCCGATAACAAACAGCAGGTTGGTCAGCAGCGCCCCTTTAACCGTTCTTTCGAGCATTGGACGCATGGCGACAGGGTCGCGTTCGCGCATCACATAACGCGCCTGTTTGACCAGCAGCGGCGTTGCCAGCAGGAACAGCCAACCCCACGGATTATGCAGCGAGAGAAGGTTAAACAGCGCCAGGCACAGCGGCGCGCCAAACAGCAGGCAGGCGTGGTAGCGGCGAGCGTTAACCGGCCCCAGGCGTACGGCGAGGGTGTTTTTACCGTTTTCACGATCGCTGTCGATATCACGCAGATTGTTAATGTTCAGCACCGCCGTTGCCAGCAGGCCGCAGGCGGTGGCGGGTAAGAAAATGGCCGCTTCAACGCTGTGCGCCTGGAGGTACCAGCTCCCGACGACGCTAAGCCAGCCGAAGAACACCAGCACTGAGATATCGCCAAGGCCGATGTAGCCGTAAGGACGAGTGCCGACGGTGTAGGTAATGGCGGCCACGATCGATAGCCCGCCAAGCACCATAAAACCGATAAAATCGGCCATGGTTTGCCAGGCCAGGAACAGCAGCGACAGGCCAGAGAGACAAATCAGCCCCACGGTGAGAATCAACGCGCGTTTCATCTGCGCCTGGGTGATTGCCCCTTTCTGCATCCCGCGCAGGGGGCCGATACGGTCAGGTTTATCGCTGCCTTTTACCGCGTCGCCATAATCGTTGGCCAGATTGGAGAGGATTTGTAATAAACCGGCGGTGATGATGGCCAGCAGGGCAACCCAGGGATCGAAGCTGCCCTGATGCCAGGCAAGCGCGGAGCCGACAATAATGGCGGCAAAGGCCAGAGGTAACGTTTTGGGGCGCAGGCTTTCCAGCCAGGCCTGGGTGCGAGTGATAGCGTGTTCGGTCATAAGTCCCGGCCAATAAAAAATGGGGCTCTACCCTTCATACTTCAAGCTGCAGATGCGTTGGCGGCGCGCATTCACCCCAGACTCTGCCGGGATAAATGAGGGCCATCAGCCAACGGCTGCCTTCCCACAACTCGAATTATTTAGGGTATCTATAGCCCCATCTATAGTGATGAAAATATATTGAACCGGATTATAAGATAAAACGGCTCAGATCTTCATCTGCCACCAGAACATCCAGATGCTTACCGACATATTCCGCATCGATGGTGACGGTTTGGCCATTCATTTCGCTGGCATCGTAGGAGATATCTTCGATCAGACGCTCCAGTACGGTATGCAGACGGCGCGCACCGATATTCTCGGTGGTTTCGTTGACCTGCCACGCGGCCTGAGCGATACGCTTGATGCCATCTTCCGTGAATTCGATATTGACGCCTTCGGTGGCCATCAGCGCTTTATACTGCACGGTGATGGACGCGTTCGGCTCGGTCAGGATGCGCTCGAAGTCATGGGTGGTCAGCGCTTTCAGCTCAACGCGAATCGGCAGACGACCCTGCAGCTCCGGAATTAAGTCAGACGGGCTGGCCACCTGGAACGCGCCGGAAGCGATAAACAGAATATGATCGGTTTTCACCATGCCGTGCTTGGTGGAGACGGTGCAGCCTTCAACCAGCGGCAGCAGATCGCGCTGTACGCCTTCACGGGATACGTCCGGGCCGGAGGAGTTGCCGCCGCGCTTACAGATTTTGTCGATTTCGTCGATAAACACGATACCGTGCTGCTCAACGGCGTCGATGGCATCCTGCTTCAGCTCTTCCGGGTTGACCAGCTTCGCCGCTTCTTCTTCAATCAGCAGCTTCATCGCGTCTTTAATTTTCAGCTTACGCGGTTTTTGCTTCTGGCCGCCCAGGTTCTGGAACATGGACTGCAGCTGGCTGGTCATCTCTTCCATGCCCGGAGGGGACATGATTTCAACGCCCATCGGCGCAGCAGCGAGATCGATCTCAATCTCTTTATCATCAAGCTGCCCTTCGCGCAGTTTTTTACGGAAAGACTGACGCGCGGCGGACGGTTCCTGAGGCTGTTCAGCCTGGCCCCAGTTGTTTTTCGCCGGCGGGATCAGCACGTCAAGGATGCGCTCTTCCGCCAGCTCTTCCGCACGATAGCGGTTTTTGTCGATGGACTGCATGCGCACCATTTTGATCGCCGCATCGGTCAGATCGCGGATGATGGAGTCCACTTCTTTACCAACATAGCCTACTTCGGTGAATTTCGTCGCTTCAACTTTGATGAACGGCGCGTTGGCAAGCTTTGCCAGACGACGGGCGATTTCCGTTTTACCGACGCCGGTCGGGCCGATCATCAGAATGTTTTTCGGCGTGACTTCATGACGCAGCTCTTCATTAAGCTGCATACGACGCCAGCGGTTACGCAGAGCGATGGCGACGGAGCGCTTGGCTGCGTCCTGGCCGATAATGTGTTTGTCCAGTTCGCTGACAATTTCGCGTGGGGTCATTTCAGACATGGGAGATCCTTACGCTTTAGACGGTAATTCTTCGATGGTATGGAAGTGGTTGGTATAAATGCAGATATCACCTGCAATATTCAACGCTTTCTCTGCGATATCGCGTGCGCCCATATCGGTATTTTCCAGCAGGGCGCGAGCCGCGGCCTGGGCGTAAGGACCGCCGGAGCCGATAGCAATCAAATCGTTTTCTGGCTGCACCACGTCACCGTTACCGGTGATGATAAGCGATGCGTTTTCGTCAGCCACGGCCAGCAGCGCTTCCAGCTTGCGCAGCATGCGGTCGGTACGCCAGTCTTTCGCCAGCTCAACGGCGGCCTTCACCAGGTGGCCCTGATGCATTTCCAGCTTACGTTCAAACAGTTCGAACAGCGTGAAGGCGTCAGCGGTGCCGCCCGCAAAGCCGGCGATCACTTTGTCGTTGTACAGGCGGCGCACTTTTTTGACGTTGCCTTTCATTACGGTGTTGCCCAGCGTGGCCTGGCCATCACCGGCAATAACGACATGGCCGTTACGGCGAACACTTACAATTGTAGTCACGAGCAGACCCCTTGGTTGCAAAAGCGGAATAGGGGCCCCGCGGTTACGCGGGGCAGAATGCAATTATAGATGGGGGGGATTTTGAGGGTTTCAACCCCTGGCGGCGAGACGAATACAGTTTGCGTGTCCGGCCATTTTCAGCCGTTCAATCATATTGCTGGCGTTTTCTTTGCCTTTCAGCGGCCCAATCACCACGCGGTTCCAGCCGTTATTGGTGGTGATGTGCGAGGCGAAGCCTTCAAACGCCAGCTGCGCGCGCACGGTTTCCGCCTGCTCAGCGCCTTTAAAGGACCCACACTGGATCATCCAGCTGCGATCGTCTTTTTTCTCCGTCGCGGCGGTTTTCGGCGCTTCTTCTACGCGGGTTACCGGCGCGGCGGCCTGGGCTTTAGGCTGCGCGGTACTGGTATGCGCCGGCGTTTGCAGCAGATCCTGATACGGCTGCTGATTCGACGCCGTTTGCTTCGGCGGCTGCTGTACCGGCTTTGGCTGCTCGACGACCCGCGGCTGGGTTCGTGGTTGCTGTACCTGCGTCTGTGTCTGCTGCTGCACCTGTGCGAGCTGCTGCTGCTGAACTAAACGCTGACGCTGCAGGGTCTGCTGGCGCTGCGCCGGGGTTTGTTCATTCCACGGCACTTCGGTCAGCTGCGTAGGCTGCTGACGCATATCGGCCTGCATCTGCGCCAACAGCTGGCGCTGCTCGTCCGTCAGCTGCTCCGGCTTCATGACTTCGCCGCCTGCCGTGGGTTCCGTAGGCGCACGTACGCCGGGCTGACGGCTCTCCAGCTCTTTAATATAGCGCCAACGCTCTTCCGGTTTCGGCGGGAGACCGTTGCCAGCGGCCTGGCGGTTTTGCAGCGCTTCAGCCTCTTCTTTCTTGTGGTGCGTGATGAAGTACAGTCCACCGATAAAGGCCACCAGCACTGCCGCAGCGATCGCCACCATAGTCGGTGAAACCGCCGAAAGGCCGCCTTGCTTGTTCCTTGAGCTTCGGGAGTTGCTCTTTTTGCGCCGCGAAGAAGCCGGTTGGCTGCGGCGTACATAATCTCGTTGTGCCACTATCGTTTCGCTGTCTTATTCGTTTTTCAGCCCGCCATGTTACTTAAGCGGCGGGCCTTTGACCAGAAGGGCAGGCCCGAAAGCCTGAAGGTTATGTTCGGATTTTTCGCGTACTGCCGCGAACGATAAGCTCGCAGTCGAGTAATCGTGAACCGCTGCTGACGCTGTGACCGTGCAGTTGATCCAATAAAAGCAGCATCGCTTCGCGGCCAATATCAAAACGTGGTTGCGCGACGGTCGTCAATGGCGGATCGCAAAATTCAGACAAAGAGATGTTATCGAAACCAATAATAGACAGATCTTCAGGAACTTTCAGGCCGCGACGTTTCGCCAGCGATAATGCCCCCAGCGCCATAATATCGCTATGGCAGAAAACAGCCGTCGGCGGTACCGGCAGCGCCAGCAGCTGTTCCAGGGCGTTGGCGCCGGCTTCATAGGTAAAATTGCCGCGGGCGATATAGTGCGGATCGACGGTTATCCCGCTACGACGCAGCGCCTGGACATAGCCCTGCAGGCGATAATGGCACAGCGGCATCTCTTCCGGGCCGGCGATACAGCCGATGCGGCGATGCCCCAGTTCATGCAGATAGTTAACGGCGTTAAAGGCGGCGGTGAGGTTATCGATATGCACCGTCGGCAGCTCAAGCTCGGGAGCGAATTCATTGGCCATGACCATCGGCGGCAGATTGCGCTGCTCCTCTACGCCCGCATCGAAGGGCAAACGGGAGCCAAGCAGCAGCATCCCGTCGATCTGCTTGGTAATGATCAGGTCGATAAAGGTCTTTTCCTGACGGTTTTGGTGGGCGCAATCGCCAATCAGCACCAGGTACTCTTGTTCCGCCGCGGTGACTTCAATACCGCGAATGATCTCGCTGAAAAAGGGGTCGCAGATATCCGGCACAATCACCAGAATGGTGCGTGACTCGTTGCGCTTCATATTGCGCCCGAGCGATTGCGGTAAATAGCCGACTTCCAGCGCGGCCTGCTCGACCCGGTTACGGGTGCTCTGCGAAACCTTATCGGGATTCATTAACGCTCGGGATACGGTTGCCGTGGAAACGTTTGCCTTTTGGGCAACGTCTTTCATAGTGGCGGCAACGACCTGTTTTTTGGGCTTCACCTGATTTCTCCTCGCTGACTGGCGCAGACACATCCCTGGCGTTCTGACATCAGCAACATTTTTAACAGATAGTACATCCAGAGAGTTACAGAATTTTCATGAAAAACGTGACGATGGTTGAATTTTTCGATCCGCCTCGCAAGAGAAGCCTTAACCTTCAATAGGATCGACATCCAGAACCCATTTCACTTTTCGCGCTTCCGGCAGCGTGTTAATCAACGCCAGCGTTCCGCTGACGATATGCTGTAGCTGAACGCGCGACGGATGCTGGAGGAGAATTTGCCAGCGCCAGCGGCCGCCACGCTTTGGCGCCAGCGCCGGAACCGGCCCGAGCACCCACAGTTTCTTATCGGCCAGCGGGCTGGCCTGCAGCAGGTTGCGTAGCTGTTGTAAAAAAAGCGGCGCCTGCTGGTTGTTATGATCTTCGGCGCGAATCAGCACGTGGCTGGTCCACGGCGGCAGCTGCATGCTTTGCCGTTCCGCCAGCGCCTGCTCGGCAAACGCGTCGTATCCTTTATAAAGCAGCGTTTGCAGCAGCGGGTGCTCCGGGTGGTGGGTCTGCAGGATCACCTCGCCCTGTTTGCCCGCCCGGCCTGCGCGGCCTGAAACCTGCGTGTAGAGCTGAGCGAAGCGCTCCGCCGAGCGGAAATCGGCGGAAAACAGCGCGCCGTCAACGTCCAGCAGGGAAACCAGGGTGACATCCGGGAAGTGGTGACCCTTCGCCAGCATTTGGGTGCCGATAAGAATGCGCGCGCCGCCGCGATTAACGTCGGCAAGATATTGCTCAAGCGCGCCTTTGCGGCTGGTGGTATCGCGGTCAATACGGGAAATCGGGATATCGGGGAACAGCGGTCCCAGCGCCTGCTCAAGCTGTTCGGTCCCCAAACCTACCGGCACCAGATGCGTAGAGCCGCAAGAGGGGCACTGGCGCGGGATCGGGCGCTGGCTGTCGCAGTGGTGGCAGCGCAGATGATGCTGAGCCTGGTGCAGCGTGTAGTAGCTGTCGCAGCGCGGACACTCCGCTATCCAGCCGCAGTCGTGGCACAGCAGCGCCGGCGCGAAACCGCGGCGGTTCAAAAACAGAATCACCTGGTTATCGGCCTGCAGATGCTGGCGCATGCGGCCAATGAGCGCCGGAGACAGTCCGGCCTGCAGCTGCTGGCCCTTTAAATCCAGAACGTGCTGCTGAGCCGGGCGCGCATTGCCCGCTCGTTTGGTGAGCTTCAGCTGGCGATACTTGCCCTGGCGGACGTTATGAAGCGTCTCCAGCGCCGGGGTCGCTGAGCCGAGGATAATCGGAATCTGTTCGCTGTGGGCGCGCCAGACCGCCAGATCGCGGGCGTGATAGCGCCAGCCTTCCTGCTGTTTGTAAGAGCTGTCGTGCTCTTCATCGATGACGATGACCCCGAGGTCTTTAAAAGGGGTAAATAGCGACGAGCGGGTACCGATCACAATCGCCGCTTCGCCGTTTTTGGCTTTTAGCCACGCGGAGAGGCGTTCGCTGTCGTTCAGCCCGGAGTGCAGCACTTCCACCGGGGCGCTAAAGCGGTGGCGGAAACGGGCGATAGTCTGCGGCGTCAGGCCGATTTCCGGCACCATCACCAGCGCCTGGCGCCCCTGCGCCAGTACGTTTTCAAGGACGCTCAGATACACTTCCGTTTTGCCCGAGCCGGTGATCCCGGCCAGTAGCCAGGCGGAAAAGCTGTCCGAGGCGCTGTGAATCGCGCCCACGGCGGTGGCCTGTTCGGTATTGAGCCGCAGGCGCTCGCCGGGTACCGAGAAGCCCGTGCGCCAGTCGGCGATAGCGGGCGCTTCGCTGGCGAGTTCGGCCAGGCCTTTACCCCGCAGCGCCTGCAGGGCGGCGTCGTTAAATTCGAGTTCGGCAACCTGATGGCGCCAGATCTTGCCCTGACGCAGCGCCGCCAGCGCCTGCTGCTGTTTCGGTGAGCGCTTAAGGCTGTTGATATCAACCGCTTGCCCCTGTTCGGTGGCAAACCAGTACCACAATGGCGTCGCGCTGGCGGGCTTCCCCTGGCGCAGCACGATCGGTAGCGCGTGAAACAGCACATCGCCGATGGGATGATGGTAGTAGTCCGCCGCCCACAGCAGCAGCCGCCAGACCGAAGCGGAGAAGACCGGCTGGGCGTCGAGGGCTTCGGCCACCGGCTTGAGTTCGTCGAGCGGCAGTTCGCTGCGCTCACTGACCGCCGTTACGATACCTATCCGCTCCTGCTTGCCGAACGGGACGCGTACGCGACAGCCCGCTTTGACCGGCATACCGTCAGGCAGCAAATAGTCAAAAGTGCGGGGCAGCGGAACGGGCAGGGCAACGTGAGCGACGGGCATTTAATCTTCCTGACTTGAAATCTGGCGGGTTAGTATACACATTGTGATAAGGGCTCGCGGATCAGTTTGCATATGCTGGTCAAATTCTGTATGATTCGCCGCCTTTGATGCGCTTTGTGCGGCATCAAAATCTATTACCCGGGAATTTCGCTTCGCGCAATCGCACCGGGAAATTATTAACATCGCGTGGTGTCTGGCGTTAGGGCTGGAAGAGCGACGCGGCCTTAACTGAGGTTCTCCCATGAAAAAAGATATTCATCCGAAATACGAAGAAGTTACTGCTTCCTGCTCTTGCGGTAACGTCATGAAAATCCGTTCTACCGTAGGTCACGACCTGAACCTCGACGTGTGCGGTAAATGCCACCCGTTCTACACTGGCAAACAGCGTGATGTTGCTACCGGTGGCCGTGTTGACCGCTTCAACAAGCGCTTCAGCGTACCGGGTACCAGCAAGTAATTTGCTGAAGAAGCCGCCTCAGGGCGGCTTTTTTGTTTCTCTTGCGCTAAACGCGAGAAAAAAGGGCAGAAGATTTCTTCTGCCCTTTTTTATGGTTTTAGTATTCCCACGTATCCGGGTCGATGCCCAGTTCGCGCATAATCTCTTTCGCCGCTTCCGGGATTTCATCGCTGCGCTCTTTACGCAGGTCTTCATCGTTAGGCAACGGTTGACCAGTAAAGGCATGCAGGAACGCTTCGCACAGCAGTTCGCTGTTAGTCGCGTGCCGCAGGTTATTCACCTGACGACGCGTGCGTTCATCGGTGAGGATTTTTAACACCTTCAGAGGAATGGAAACCGTAATTTTTTTTACTTGCTCACTCTTCTTACCGTGCTCAGCGTATGGGCTGATATATTCGCCGCTCCATTCAGCCATGAGTTACCTTTAATCCTCTATTCATTAGTTAAGGGCCTGAACGCGAGTCTTGGCCATAATTGCGCGTAGTTTACCGTAGAGGGGCGCGTCTGACACCAAACAAGCCGCTACGGATGTGCGCTAATGCATATAATTTTAACGGCTATTTCCAGTTTGCTCAATCTATACGCAAAGAAGTTTAGATGTCCAGATGTATTGACGTCTATTATAACAATGATTACTCTGGAGCCTGACTTTTCACCGACTCAGCCCAGGAACTCCCCAACATGACGCGTAAACAGGCCACCATCGCAGTGCGTAGCGGTTTAAATGACGACGAGCAGTACGGTTGCGTTGTCCCGCCCATTCATCTCTCCAGCACCTATAACTTCACCGGATTTAACGAACCTCGCGCCCACGACTACTCTCGTCGCGGTAACCCGACCCGGGATGTGGTGCAGCGTGCGCTGGCGGAGCTGGAGGGCGGCGCGGGGGCGGTTCTGACCAATACCGGCATGTCGGCCATTTTGCTGGTCACCACCGTATTTCTGAAACCGGGCGATCTGCTGGTGGCACCGCATGACTGCTACGGCGGCAGCTATCGCCTGTTTGACAGCCTGGCGAAGCGCGGCTGCTATCGCGTGCTGTTTGTCGATCAAAACGACGAGCAGGCGCTGAGCGCCGCGCTGGGGGAAAAACCGAAGCTGGTTCTGGTCGAAAGCCCAAGTAATCCATTGCTGAGAGTTGTGGATATTGCGAAAATCTGCGGTCTGGCGCGTGAGGCCGGAGCGGTCAGCGTGGTGGATAACACCTTCCTGAGCCCGGCTTTGCAGAATCCGCTGGCGCTGGGCGCCGATCTGGTGTTGCATTCGTGCACTAAATATTTGAACGGCCACTCTGACGTGGTGGCCGGGGTGGTGATCGCTAAAGATCCGGCGACCGTCACCGAACTGGCATGGTGGGCGAATAATATCGGCGTCACCGGCGGAGCGTTTGATAGCTATCTGCTGCTGCGCGGCTTACGTACGCTCTCTCCGCGTATGGAAGTGGCGCAGCGCAACGCGCTGGCGATTGTCGACTATCTGAAAACCCAGCCGCTAGTGAAAAAACTGTACCATCCGTCCCTGCCGGAAAACCAGGGGCATGAGATTGCGGCGCGTCAGCAAAAAGGTTTTGGGGCGATGTTAAGCTTCGAACTGGATGGCGATGAGCAGACGCTGCGTCGTTTCCTGAGCGGGCTATCGCTGTTTACGCTGGCGGAATCGCTGGGCGGCGTGGAAAGTCTGATTTCCCACGCAGCGACGATGACCCATGCGGGTATGGCGCCTGAAGCGCGTGCGGCCGCCGGGATCTCAGAAACGCTTCTGCGAATTTCGACCGGTATTGAAGATGGTGAAGATTTAATTGCCGACCTGGAAAATGGCTTCCGGGCAGCAAACGAGGAATAAACATGAGTGTGATTGCGCAGGCAGGGGCGAAGGGTCGTCAGCTGCACAAATTTGGTGGGAGTAGTTTAGCGGATGCGAAATGTTACCTGCGCGTCGCGGGTATCATGACGGAGTATTCGCAGGCGGGCGATATGATGGTCGTCTCTGCCGCCGGCAGTACCACCAACCAGTTGATCAGCTGGCTGAAGCTCAGCCAGACCGATCGCCTTTCTGCGCATCAGGTGCAACAATCGCTCCGTCGTTATCAGATGGAGCTCATCTCCGGACTGCTGTCACCAGACGCTGCCGACACGCTGATTGCTATCTTTATTCAGGATCTTGAGCGCCTTGCCGGGCTGCTTGACGGCGGCATCACCGACGCGGTATACGCCGAAGTCGTCGGTCACGGCGAAGTCTGGTCGGCCCGCCTGATGGCGGCGGTGCTGAACCATCTTGGCGTAGAAGCCGCCTGGCTGGATGCGCGTAGCTTCCTGCGCGCCGAGCGCTCCGCGCAGCCGCAGGTGGATGAAGGCTTATCCTATCCGCTTTTGCAGCAGCTGATAGCGCAGCATCCGAACAAGCGTCTGGTGGTGACCGGCTTTATTTCGCGTAACAACGCCGGGGAAACCGTCCTGCTGGGGCGTAACGGTTCCGACTATTCCGCCACCCAAATCGGCGCCCTGGCCGGGGCGTCTCGCGTCACTATCTGGAGCGACGTGGCCGGAGTCTACAGCGCCGATCCGCGTAAAGTGAAAGATGCCTGCCTGCTGCCGCTGCTGCGCCTGGATGAAGCCAGCGAACTGGCCCGCCTGGCGGCGCCGGTGCTGCATGCCCGTACGCTGCAGCCGGTCTCCGGCAGCGATATCGATTTACAATTACGCTGTAGCTACACCCCGGATCAGGGCTCAACGCGCATCGAACGCGTGCTGGCTTCCGGTACCGGGGCGCGTATCGTGACCAGCCATGATGATGTCTGCCTGATTGAGTTCCAGGTACCCGGCGGCCAGGATTTCAAACTGGCGCATAAGGAGCTGGACGCTATTTTAAAACGCGCCCAGCTGCGTCCGCTGGCGGTTGGCGTACACGCCGACCGTAAGCTGCTGCAGTTCTGTTACACCTCTGAAGTGGCCGACAGCGCGCTGAAGCTGCTGGACGAAGCGGGGCTGCCGGGCGAGCTGCGCCTGCGTCAGAAGCTGGCGCTGGTGGCGATGGTTGGCGCTGGCGTGACCCGCAATCCGCTGCACTGCCACCGTTTCTGGCAACAGCTGAAAGGTCAGCCGGTAGAGTTTACCTGGCAATCAGAGGAGGGCATTAGCCTGGTCGCGGTGCTGCGCGCCGGGCCGACGGAAAGCCTTATTCAGGGGCTGCATCAGTCGTTGTTCCGCGCGGAAAAACGCATTGGCCTGGTGCTGTTTGGCAAAGGTAATATCGGGTCCCGCTGGCTGGAGCTGTTCGCTCGCGAGCAGACCACGCTTTCCGCCCGCACCGGGTTTGAATTCATCCTTGCCGGGGTTGTGGATAGTCGCCGTAGCCTGCTTAATTACGAAGGCCTTGACGCCAGTCGCGCGCTGGCTTTCTTTAATGATGAGGCGGTTGAGCAGGATGAAGAGTCGCTATTCCTGTGGATGCGCGCGCATCCGTACGATGATTTAGTGGTGCTGGACGTAACCGCCAGCGCGCAGCTGGCCGACCAGTACCTCGATTTCGCCAGCCATGGTTTCCACGTTATCAGCGCGAATAAGCTGGCTGGCGCCAGCAGCAGCAGTAAGTATCGCCAGATCCACGACGCGTTCGAGAAGACCGGGCGCCACTGGCTGTACAACGCCACCGTCGGCGCCGGTTTACCGGTCAACCATACGGTGCGCGATTTGATTGATAGCGGCGATACCATTCTGGCGCTGAGCGGTATTTTCTCCGGCACCCTCTCATGGCTGTTCCTGCAGTTTGACGGCACCGTGCCGTTTACAGACCTCGTCGATCAGGCCTGGCAGCAGGGGCTGACGGAACCGGACCCGCGCGTCGATCTCTCCGGGAAAGACGTCATGCGCAAGCTGGTGATCCTGGCCCGTGAGGCGGGTTACAACATCGAGCCGGATCAGGTGCGCGTTGAGTCGCTGGTGCCCGCCCACTGCGAAGAGGGGTCTGTCGATCACTTCTTTGAGAACGGCGAAGCGCTGAACGAGCAGATGCTGCAGCGTCTGGAAGCGGCGCGCGAAATGGGCCTGGTGCTGCGCTACGTCGCGCGATTTGACGCTAACGGTAAAGCCCGCGTCGGCGTTGAAGCGGTGCGCGAAGAGCATCCGCTGGCGGCGCTGCTGCCGTGTGATAACGTCTTTGCTATCGAGAGCCGCTGGTATCGCGATAACCCGCTGGTGATCCGCGGTCCGGGCGCCGGTCGTGATGTGACCGCCGGGGCGATTCAGTCGGATATCAACCGTCTGGCGCAGCTGCTGTAGCCATAAATCAAAGACCAGGCAACGCCTGGTCTTTTCACCTTAGTGCGCCGCGAAGACTTCTTTGGCGGCAAACAGGCCATTCAGGGCCGCCGGGAATCCGGCATAGACCGCCATCTGCATGATAACTTCCGTAATCTCTTCCTGCGTCAGCCCGACATTTAACCCGGCGGCAATATGCACTTTTAGCTGCGGCGCGGCGTTGCCGAGCGCCGTGAGCGCGGCGATAGTGGCAATTTCACGGCTGCGTAAATCGAGTCCTGGCCTGGCGTAAATATCGCCGAAGGGGAACTCAATCAGATAGCGGGCAAAATCGGGGGCGATATCCTTCAGGCTGTTGACGACGGCGTCGCCGCCTTTGCCGTCCACGCGCTGTAGCATTTCTCGTCCGATGGTATAACGTTCGCTGGTCATGGCTTTTCCTCAGTGTGATGATGCGTAATGAGGAAGGTTAGGGAAGTTTTCCTGACTTGAGTAATACCCTTTTCGTGATACCTTTTCAGTATGACAAATTCACGTTTACACACTCTGGATATTCGCCTGCTGCGCTACTTTGCGGTGGTGGCGGAGGAAAATAACATCAGCCGGGCCGCGCAGCGGCTATTTATTTCGCAGCCGCCGCTGAGCCGTCATATTCGCCATCTGGAAACGCAGCTGGGGGTAACGCTATTCTTGCGGCATACCAAAGGTCTGATCCTTACCGACGAGGGAAGACGGGTGCTGGAGATCATTCGGCCTCTGCTGGCACTTCAGGATCGCACCCTGACGGCGTTGAGCCAGCTCTCTGCGCCCGCGCAGCAGCCTCTGTGTCTGGGATTGACCACCGCCTTTGAGCAAGGCATTTTCGCCGCCGCGGAATCCGCTCTGGGTGAGTACACCGGCGCGTTGCACATCACTCGTCAGTCATCACCGGCGTTGGCCCAACTGGTGCGAAAGGGCAAGCTCGATGCGGCGCTGGTGGCGCTGCCGCTGAATACCGAGGGGCTTCACCTGCATCCGTTGCCGTATGGCGAGCCGCTTATCGCGGCGCTACCCGCATCCTGGCCGGAGGCCGCCAGGGCGGAGCTGACGTTAAGCGCGCTCAATCATCGGCCGCTGTTCTGGTTTAAACGCGAGCGTAATCCCGATTTTTTTGACTATACGCGGCGTATTTTTGACCGGGCAGGCTATGTGCCCACCTACGTGGAGGAGCCTGCCGAGCATGATGTTCTGCTGGCGCGCATTGCGCGCGGAGAAGGCCTGATCCTCCTGCCGGCCTCTTTTTCCGCGATTCAGCGACAGGGGGTGGTCTTTTGTCCTTTGCAGGATGCCAGCCAGCAGCTTCCGCTTAGGCTGGGAATGGTGACGCTGCCCGCAAATGAGAGGGTTCGGGAAAGGGTAACAGCAGTCGTTGAAAAATCATTGCCTTAGCGAAAAAGAGATGAATTAATTTCATCCTGGCTGAATATTCCTCACTGTTTACGCTGATTTTTCTATTGACGCGGATGCCCTTTTCCGTCATTTTTACATCTGGACGTCTAAACGTATAGAAGTTCGCGACACAACAAACAATAAAATGCGATTGATGAGGTAAGGTATGAGCTTTTTTCACGCCAATCAGCGGGAAGCCCTGAATCAGAGCCTGGCGGAAGTGCAGGGCCAGATTAACGTCTCCTTTGAATTCTTTCCGCCGCGCACCAGTGAAATGGAGCAAACCCTCTGGAAATCCATCGATCGCCTGAGCAGCCTGAAGCCGAAGTTTGTCTCCGTGACCTACGGCGCCAACTCCGGTGAACGTGACCGCACCCATAGCATTATCAAAGGTATTAAAGAGCGTACCGGTCTGGAAGCCGCCCCGCATCTGACCTGTATCGATGCCAGCCGCGATGAGCTGCGTACCATTGCTAAAGATTACTGGGATAGCGGGATTCGCCATATCGTTGCGCTGCGTGGCGACCTGCCGCCTGGCAGCGGTAAGCCGGATATGTACGCGGCCGACCTGGTGACTCTGCTGAAAGAGGTCGGGGACTTTGATATTTCCGTTGCGGCTTATCCGGAAGTCCATCCGGAAGCCAAAAGCGCGCAGGCCGATCTGCTTAACCTGAAACGTAAGGTCGAGGCCGGAGCAAATCGCGCGATTACCCAGTTTTTCTTTGATGTTGAAAGCTACCTGCGTTTTCGCGACCGCTGCGTCTCGGCGGGTATCGACGTCGAAATTATTCCGGGCATTCTGCCGGTCTCTAACTTCAGGCAGGCGAAAAAATTTGCCGATATGACCAACGTGCGTATCCCGACGTGGATGGCGAAAATGTTCGAAGGTCTGGACAATGACGCCGAAACCCGCCAGCTGGTGGGGGCGAATATCGCCATGGATATGGTGAAGATTTTGAGCCGTGAAGGGGTAAAGGATTTCCATTTCTATACCCTGAACCGCGCGGAAATGAGCTACGCGATTTGCCACACTTTAGGCGTGCGCCCGGCGTAAGCAGGCTTCAGATTTCCCCGTCCTTCTCTTCTCTCTGCGGCGTCAAAGCAGCTTCGGCGCCGCTTGTTCTGGTTATTTCCTTAATACATCTTTACGGGCGGTAAAACGGGGCGCCTGCGCCATCATAGGTGACTATCCGCCAGCAGCAGCGGTACGTTTTGCGTTTGCATCAGAGAGAGGATATCGGGGGAGAGGCCGGTCTGGCTGATAACGAGGTCAAGGTCTGCCAGGCGGGCATGGCCTGCAAGGAACGTTTGACCAAATTTACTGCTGTCCGCCAGCAGGATTTTTTGCCGCCCGGCGCGCATCAGCGCTTGTTTGACGTGGGCATCGGTCATTTCAGGAACCGTCAGCTCTCCAAGATCGTTGACGCCCTGAGTGCTGATGAAGACTTTGTCGGCGTGGATATGACGAAAGAAGTCGGCGGTACTGAAAGAGACCATTCCCTGGCTGGCGTCTTCATATTCACCGGGCGCGACGATCAACTTGATATTTTTTCTTCCTTTCAGGAGATTAACCACCGGAATAGAGTTGGTTATCACCATGATTTTCTTATCGAAAATAAAATTAGCGAGCGCCAGCGGCGTGGTACCGCAGTCGATAATAATCGTGTCGCCATCTTCAACCTGCTCGGCGGCTTTCTGGCCAATCAGGTGCTTATCATTGGCCATTTGTATCGATTGCAGCTGAAAGCCGGGCTCGACGCTGGCGCCGTGGGTTAAGTAGGCTCCACCGTAGGTTGTTTTTACAATGCCTTGTTTTTCAAAGAAAGAGAGATCGCGACGGATGGTCATTTTGGTGACGCCGAACTTTTCGGCGAGGTCATTGACGACGACTTTTTTGTCCTGTTGCAAAATGGCGTAAATGCTCATTCTTCGATTTGATGACTGCATATCTACGATTCACCCAAAGGAAAATCGCACTATAAAATACATCGTTTTGGCGGGCAATGGCGGGCGAAAAGAACATACCCGCCTGCTGGCGGGTATGTCGCGAGGGGTTATTCCCACTCTTGCAGGAAGCGTTGACCGTACTGGTCGGCCACCAGAAGCGCGGCATAGACCTGATCCGGCGTCGCGCCGCCGGGCATATTGTGGATGGTTTCACCTTCCGCACAGGCGGCTTGCGCCACGGTACGCATTTTGCCCGGGATATCGGTTTTAATATCCAGCTGCGCCAGGGTGATCGGTAGCCCGACGCTATGGCACAGCGCCGCTACGGTTTCGATCTCTTCCACCGGCGCGTTTTCCAGGACCAGCTGCGTAAGCGTACCGAAAGCCACTTTTTCACCATGATAGTAGTGGTGAGCGTCCGGAATAGCGGTCAGACCGTTATGGATAGCGTGCGCAGCCGCCAGGCCGCCGCTTTCAAAGCCGACGCCGCTCAGGTAGGTGTTGGCTTCAATCACCCGTTCCAGCGCCGGCGTCACCACGTGCTGCTCCGCCGCCAGCATCGCTTTTTCACCCTCTTCAACCAGCGTGTTGTAGCACAGTTCAGCCAGCGCCAGCGCCGCCTGGGTGCATTTTCCGCCCGCCATGGTGGTCGCGCCGCTGCGGGAGCAGGCACGCGCTTCAAACCAGGTCGCCAGCGCATCACCGATACCGGCTGCCAGCAGGCGCGCCGGGGCGCCAGCAACGATTTGCGTATCGACAATGACCATGTTCGGGTTGCGCGGCAGCATCAGGTAGCTATCAAACTCGCCTTCATCGGTATAGATGACCGAGAGCGCGCTGCACGGCGCGTCGGTGGAGGCAATCGTCGGTGCAATAACCACCGGCAGATTCATAAAGTGTGCTAATGCTTTTGCGGTATCCAGCGTCTTGCCGCCGCCGATACCCAGCACGGCGGTGCAGCGGGCGGAACCGGCAATATCACGCAAGCGGTTGATTTCGTTATGTGAGCATTCGCCGCCAAACGGCGCAATTTCGCCAGCCAGCCCCGCATCCGCCAGGCTTTTACGCAGTTTTTCTTCGGCAAAACCGAGTACGAATTTATCGCCCACGATGAGCCAGCGTTCTGCCAATGGCTTGAGGTATACACCAAGGCGGGTAATGACGTCCGCGCCCTGAATGTACTTACCGGGTGATTGAATAATGCGATCCATTTCTATTCCTCCTGGATGACCGTGATGCCACCCCCCTGGGCAGCTCGCCGATCGGGTTACAGGTTTAGCGTTCCAAAAGCGTTATTCCAGTCCTGCTCAAACTTCTCAATAGCTGACTCTACCGCAGGGGTGCCGAGCATTTGTTGCGCTACATCTAACGGAAGGGTGATCGCTTCGCAGCCTGCTAACAGGCAATCCAGCGCCTGGCGCGGCGTCTTAAAGCTGGCGGCCAGCACTTTGCTTTCCGGCGCATGCAGCTCCAGCAGGGACTGCAGTTCCTGGACCATGCGGATGCCGTCACCGCCCTGGGCGTCGACGCGGTTGACGTACGGCGCCACATATTTTGCCCCGGCCAGCGCGGCCAGCAGGCCCTGAGATGCGCTGTATACCGCCGTACCCAGCGTGGGGATACCTTCTTTTTTCAACAGCTTGATAGCGGCAAGGCCTTCGGCGGTGACCGGGATTTTTACCACGATACCGGGGACGGCGTTGCTCAGGCGTTTGGCTTCTTCCACCATGCCCTGCGCGTCGCGGCTCATGGTCTGGGCGAACAGAATACCTTCCGGACCGACGGCTTTTTGCAGGCGCGGAAGAACATCCCAAACCGGCGTTTTACCGGCTGCGATAATGCTCGGGTTGGTGGTCACGCCGGCCAGCGGGTAGATGCGCGCCAGGCGTTCAACTTCTGCTACGTTTGCGGTGTCCAGATAGAGTTCCATGATGCTTTCCTCAATGCTTAATTCGGTAGTGTCGTTGAGGTAAGAATACGGCTTTCACGCGAAGGGTCGCCAGATGACAAATTTGCCAAAAACTGGATAAATGTACGCATTGCGGTTAAGGATGATTTAGATCACATTTATCGCGCAACCAGGATTGAAATGGGAAAATAAGAACGCACAAAAGTCAGGTTTAACACACAAAAATCTAGTTTTTTAGCGAAGCCGTTTTTTCCGTCAGCTGGCTGTGATACTGACGGCGATACTCCGACGGCGAGCGCTCGGTATTTTTGCGGAACAGGCGGCAGAAGTAATTGCTGTCGGCGAAACCACAGGCGTGGGCGATATCTTTCACTTTCATATCGTGGCCTTTTAACAGCATTCTGGCCTGCTCCAGACGGATGTGATTCAGGTATTCGTTAAAGCCCATTGGCCCGCATTTCTGGAACAGATGGGAAAGATAGTTTGGTGAGAGATAAAACGCCTGCGCCACCGACTCGCGGGTTAACGGGTCGGCAAAATGGGCATCAATATGTTTACGAATCGCTTCAAAAAGCGCCTGGCTGCGCGATGACGTTTGTACCTGGCTGCCCAGCAGATCGGCACAGTGGCTGAGCAGGCTGGTGACAATACAGCGGGCCGTGTGCTGTTCCTGCGGCTGCATCTGCATTTCATTCAGCGCCTGCAGCAGAAACGATCCAACCCGGGGGCCGCGGCGAGGAACCTGCTGTTTATCCAGCACGTTAAGCGCGCTGCCGTCCCAGTGGCGTAGGACGAATTCCAGCTGCTGCTTACCAAATAAGACAGTTAACAGCGTGGAGGGCATCAGCCACTGCGGGTCATTCCATCCGCCTGTGGGGACGTACAGCACATCGTGCGGCGTCAGCTGCGCCTGGTCGGCCTTGATCGCCGGATCGCGAAGCTGCCCCGCAAGCATGATTTCGAGGCGCGGAAAATCGACGCTTAGCGCTTTCTCAGAAGCCGGTCTGGATTCTGTGGAAAAGTGGACTTTGCCGATTACCGCCGGGCCTTTAATAAAAGAATCAATAACCTGATTGATGCCGTTATCCATAATCGCTCCGCAAAACATGCTTTATGTGCATCATACCGAACATCGTGGAAAAGGCAGAATACCAGAGGGCGGCATGAGATACTCCATTGAAGCAGGATTATTCTTCAACCCGCGCTGATTTTATATTTTCATAATCATGTGGTTACAAGTTATTGCAACGTACCGATGGACGCTTTTAGCGACATCACATACCCGGGTTTTCCATGACTAAACATAGGTGGTTAGTGAGGGGAGTACCTTACTGGAAATAGAGTTACGGAAAGAGAGCTGGCTTAACCAGGGGGGTTAATCCAGTCTCTTTTCTTTATTGCCTGGTTAGTGATTGATTGAGGCCAGCTTGTACTTCCATAAGCTCATTTTTGGCTTCTTGTAGCTTCTTCTCTTTTTTTCTGATTTTTTCAGGATCGCCTGAAGCCTGGGCGTGGCGTAGTTCTTCCATGCGCTCGCGGACCTTACTCTCCTTGTCTGCTACCTTCTCCTGCCATTCAGAAGTAAGCTTACCGTCTGTGCAGTAGCGTTGTACGTTTGTCAGCGCTCTTTCCAGCCCCCTGACTCTATGTGTATTTCCGTACGCTTTGGCATACTCCAGCTGTTTTTGAATTTGATATTCTTTTTCTGCACAACCTGACCATTTACTGGATGCAGTGGCTACGCCAGCAACAAAAGGGCTAACTAATATAAGGCAGGCAAGTGATTTAATTATATACTTCACGATAAATCCTTTATCAGTGTAAACATTAATGGCGAGAGTTTTGTAATTATTTAATGTTCAATGTTATTTGAGAGTAGATGCCTGGTCAATAATCATAGAGTAGGAATGGTCTTATAGTTATTCAATGCTGGATTTATTGTTAACTTTATGATTTTTAAATTAAATTTATGCATCCAGTAATCCCGTCTATTTGCGTGATGAAACCTTGTTGGAAAAATATAAACCAAAGAGGTTCTGACATTCAGATGAGCGTTTATTAATAAATCTCTCACTTTATTTTTTCACTGACACTCATATCGATGGGATTTATTTATTTGTCGATGATATACCCTTTTTTAGGATGAACGTACAACCACTGTCGATGGATAAATTAGACTACATGATTATTTCGTGTTTATTTCATGATCCCTACGGTTTTGTATCCGTACACGGAAAACCCATCTGCTAAAAAAGATCTCAGGGGTCATTTTCTGACCAAACCGGCTTCTCTTTGACGCAATGGGTGTCGTCAAGAAGGGGGAGAGCCGATTTATGAAAGAGTATTGCATAGCTCTGTTGGTATGTTATATCGTAACATATTATTGCAAACCTAAACTCAGGAGAGAGTGATGACCCGAAAGATTTCCGCGCTTATGCTTGGTGTAAGCCTGGTCCTGGCGAGCAGTCAAGCGGTCGCCCACGGCCACCATAGCCATGGCCCGGCGCTGACCGAAGCGGAGCAGAAGGCGAGTGAAGGCATTTTTGCCGACCAGGACGTAAAGGACAGGGCGCTGAGCGACTGGGAGGGTATCTGGCAGTCGGTTAATCCCTATCTGCTGAACGGCGATTTAGATGCCGTGCTGGAGCAGAAGGCCAAAAAAGCCGGTAAAAACGTGGCGGAATATCGGGAGTATTATAAGAAGGGCTACGCTACCGATGTGGACCAGATTGGTATTGAAGATAACGTCATGGAGTTTCACGTCGGGAAAACCGTCAACGCCTGCCGGTACGCCTATTCCGGCTACAAAATTCTGACCTACGCATCCGGTAAAAAAGGCGTGCGCTACCTGTTCGAATGCCAGCAGGCGGATTCAAAAGCGCCGAAGTTTGTTCAGTTCAGCGATCACACCATCGCGCCGCGCAAGTCCCAACATTTCCATATCTTTATGGGCAATGAGTCCCAGGAAGCGCTGCTGAAAGAGATGGATAACTGGCCAACCTACTATCCTTATGCCCTGCATAAAGAGCAGATTGTCGACGAAATGCTGCACCACTAATAAAAAAAGCTCCGGTAAACGCGATGCTTACCGGAGCTATGGTTTTTAACCCGCCCCGCGCTACGCTTAGCCGGGCTACAGGTTTCTCAAGGCGAACTAGCCGGTGTTACGCATGCCTGCCGCAACGCCTGCGATGGTGACCATCAGCGCTTGCTCAACGCGTGGGTCCGGTTTTTCACCTTTCTCTTCCGCCAGACGTGAACGATGGAGCAACTCGGCCTGGAGCACGTTCAGCGGGTCGGTATAGATATTACGTAGCTGGATGGACTCCGCGATCCACGGCAGGTCGGCCATCAGGTGGGAGTCGTTGGCGATTGCCAGTACCACGTTGATATCGGCGGACAGCAGTTCACGCAGCTCTTCGCCCAGCTTCCACAGTTCCGGTTTCACCAGACGCTGATCGTAATATTCCGCCAGCCACAGGTCGGCTTTTGAGTAGACCATCTCCAGCATGCCGAGGCGGGTAGAGAAGAACGGCCAGTCGCGGCACATGCTTTCCAGCTCGCTCTGCTTGCCACCTTCAACGACTTTTTGCAGCGCGGCGCCGGCGCCCAGCCAGGCTGGCAGCATCAGGCGGTTTTGCGTCCACGCGAAGATCCACGGAATGGCGCGCAGCGACTCGACGCCGCCGGTCGGGCGACGTTTTGCCGGACGCGAGCCCAGCGGCAGTTTGCCCAGCTCCTGCTCCGGCGTCGCGGAACGGAAGTAAGGAACAAAATCTTTATTTTCACGCACGTAGCCGCGATACATCTCGCAGGAGACGTCGGACAGCTCGGCCATGATGTCGCGCCATTGCGCTTTTGGCTCCGGCGGCGGCAGCAGGTTGGCTTCCAGGATCGCGCTGGTGTAGAGCGACAGGCTGCTGATGGTGACTTCCGGCAGGCCGTATTTAAAGCGGATCATCTCGCCCTGTTCGGTAACGCGCAGGCCGCCTTTCAGGCTTCCCGGAGGCTGAGAGAGCAGGGCCGCGTGCGCTGGCGCACCGCCGCGACCGATAGAACCACCGCGGCCGTGGAACAGGGTCAGCTCAATACCGGCTTTTTCACAGGTCTTAATTAAGGCGTCCTGCGCCTGGTACTGCGCCCAGGAGGCGGCCATCACGCCCGCATCTTTCGCCGAGTCGGAATAGCCGATCATGACCATCTGCTTGCCCTGGATAAAGCCGCGATACCAGTCGATATTCAGCAGCTGGGTCATAACGTCGTCGGCGTTATTCAGGTCGTCCAGCGTTTCGAACAGCGGGGCGACCGGCAGCGCGAAGCCGATGCCGGCTTCTTTCAACAGCAGATGCACGGCCAGGACGTCTGACGGCGTTTTCGCCATCGAAATCACGTAGGCCGCAATAGAGCCGCGCGGCGCTTCGGAGATGACTTTGCACGTCTCGAGCACTTCGCGCGTTTCTTCGCTTGGCTCCCACTGGCGCGGCAGCAGAGGACGCTTGGAGTTCAGTTCGCGGATCAGGAAAGCCTGTTTATCGGCTTCTGACCAGCTTTCATAGTCGCCGATGCCGAGATAGCGGGTCATTTCGCCCAGCGCTTCGGTGTGGCGGGTGCTTTCCTGACGGATATCGATACGCACCAGCGGTACGCCAAAGGCTTTTACGCGGCGCAGGGTATCGAGCAGCTCGCCGTTGGCGATAATGCCCATACCGCAGGCTTGTAGCGACTGGTAACAGGCGTAAAGCGGTTCCCACAGCTGCTCGTTTTGCGTGATAAGGCCCGCCGGTTTCGGCAGTTTCTGTCCTTTCAGGCGCGCTTCCAGCCAGGCCTGGGTCTCCATCAGCTGCGTGCGCAGTTTTTTCATCAGGTAACGATAGGGTTCCTGAGCGCCTTCCGCACCTGCCAGCTCACGCAGCTCGTCGGTACACTCAACCATCGACAGCTCGGAAATCAGCAGCTGGACATCTTTCAGGAACAGATCGGTTGCCTTCCAGCGGCTGAGCAGCAGGACGTGGCGGGTAATATCGGCAGTCACGTTCGGGTTGCCGTCGCGGTCGCCGCCCATCCAGGACGTAAAGCGAACCGGAACAAAGTCGACCGGCAGCCGATAGTTCAGGTTGTCTTCCAGTTGTTCATTCAGCTCGCGCAGGTAGTTCGGTACGCCTTCCCACAGGCTATTTTCGACAACCGCGAAGCCCCATTTGGCTTCATCCACCGGGGTCGGGCGATGTTTGCGGATTTCATCGGTGTGCCACGACTGGGCAATCAGCTGGCGCAGACGGCGCATGACCTGATGACGTTCATAGTCCGCAATGTCGTTGTTATCGAGCTGCTTCAGGCAGCTGTTGATCTCGCCCATCTTGTGGATCAGCGTACGACGCGTGATTTCGGTTGGGTGCGCGGTCAGCACCAGCTCCAGCGACAGGGATTCAACGGCTTGTTTAATAATGGTTTCGTTGAGATTGGGTTGCTCTTTGAGCTTTCTCAGGGTGCGGGCAATCACTTCCGGATTACTGGCCGCTTCGCCTTTTGGCGAAATGCTGTGGTATTGCTCAGCGGTATTCGCCAGATTCAGAAACTGGCTAAAGGCGCGCGCCACCGGCAGCAGCTCGTCGTTGGACAAGTTTTGCAACGTGGTGAGCAGTTCCTGGCGGTTGGCTTCATTGCCAGCGCGAGAAGATTTGGACAACTTACGGATAGTTTCGACACGATCAAGAATGTTTTCTCCTAGCGCATCCTTGATGGTGTCGCCCAGCACCTTACCGAGCATACTGACATTACTACGCAAAGCGGAATATTGTTCGTTCATGTTACCCCAGACACCCCATCTCATTTTATTTTGTTATATCCGGCGCTCGATAATTTGAGCAGTGGATAAGCAACCGTCTTTTATAAAGCCACGTAAAAACCCCCACGTCAATTGTTGCGAAATCGCTTCAGCAAACGAATAAATGGCGGCAATTTGCGAAATTTAACTCGGAGGTCGCTTGATAAGCGTTGCTTATGAAAATGTGATAATTGTCACCCTCTCGCGCGGATGAAATCGCCCGAGAGAATGGGTATTTAATGCCAGCAAAAATGGTGGACCACCTGAGTGATGAGCTCGCGGGTCGGCTTAATAAAGCGCGTTTCCAGGTACTCATCCGGCTGGTGGGCCTGGTTGATAGAGCCCGGGCCTAACACCAGCGTTGGGCAGAGGGTCTGAATAAACGGCGCTTCGGTACAGTAGTTGACCACGTCGGTTTGCGCGCCGAGGAGTTTTTCTACGACCTCAACCAGCTTATGGTCCGGCGGGCATTCGTACCCGGGGATCGGCGGATGCAGTTCAGAAACGGTCAGGCGTCCAGGCCAGCGCTCGCTCACCGGCGCCAGCGCTTCGTTAAGGAGCCCGTTGAGATCGTTGAGCGTCATTCCGGGCAGCGGACGAATATCCATATGCAGTTCGCAGCAGGCGCAAATGCGGTTGGAGGCATCGCCGCCGTGGATGGCGCCGAGATTCAACGTCGGCCAGGGAACGGTAAAGGCGGCATAGTGATAACGCTCTTTTAAGTCGTCGCGCAGCTGCATGATGCGGCCAATGGCGTCGTGCATCAGTTCAATTGCGTTGACGCCGCGTGCCGGGTCGCTGGAGTGGCCCGACTGCCCCTGAATGCGAACCGCGTTGGACATGTGGCCTTTGTGCGCGCGTATCGGCTGCAGCGACGTGGGCTCGCCGATAATGGCGCAGTCCGGTCGCAGCTGGGTCGTCTCGGCGAAGTAGCGGGCGCCGGCCATGCTGGTCTCTTCATCGGCCGTCGCCAGAATATAGAGCGGCTTTTTCAGCTGAGTGACGTCAACGTCGCGCAGGGCGTCGAGAATAAAAGCGAAGAAGCCTTTCATATCCGCGGTGCCGAGACCGTACAGCTTATTGTCGTGCTCGGTCAGGGTAAAAGGGTCGCGGGTCCAGCGGCCATCATCAAACGGGACGGTATCGGTGTGCCCGGCAAGCAGCAGGCCGCCAGCGCCGTGGCCGCTGCTGGCCAGCAGGTTGAATTTATTACGCGTATCCGGGACTGGCTGAACTTCAACATTAAAGCCGATATCGCGGAACCAGCCTGCCAGTAAATTGATTAAAGACTCATTACTTTGATCCAGCGCCTCTTCGGTTGCGCTGATGGAAGGTGTGGCGATCAGCGCGCGGTAAATCTCGATAAAGGGCGGTAATTTGTTTTTCATTGTTGACACACCTCGGGTCGTGATAGTATCAATATTCATGCATTATTTGTGAATAAAAATACATTATCGTTGAGCGTAAGAAAACCCATCGAATGTAAGGATGATGCTCTTACGGCTCAACAGGGTGGGGAAGGCAATGGTCTTCCAGGGCAAATATACGTAAGCAAGAAGGTGAAGAGCCCCAATGTTGAACACGCTGATTGTGGGCGCCAGCGGTTATGCCGGCGCAGAGCTAGTGGCCTATGTAAATCGCCATCCTCATATGACCATAACCGCATTGACGGTCTCCGCGCAAAGCAATGATGCGGGAAAATTAGTTTCTGATTTGCATCCGCAGCTGAAAGGCATTGTCGATCTGCCGCTGCAGCCGATGTCCGATATCAGCGAGTTTAGCACCGGAGTCGATGTCGTTTTTCTGGCTACCGCGCACGAGGTAAGCCATGACCTGGCGCCGCAGTTTCTCGCCGCTGGCTGCGTCGTGTTCGATCTCTCCGGGGCGTTCCGCGTTAATGACGGCGCCTTCTATGAAAAATATTACGGTTTCACTCATCAGCACCCTGAACTGCTGGAGCAGGCGGTTTACGGCCTGGCCGAGTGGAGCGTCGAAAAGCTAAAAGAAGCCAATCTGATCGCCGTACCGGGCTGCTATCCGACGGCGGCTCAGCTATCGTTAAAACCTCTGATCGACGCGGGGCTGCTGGATCTTAACCAGTGGCCGGTGATCAACGCGACCAGTGGGGTCAGCGGCGCCGGGCGTAAAGCCTCTATCGGCAATAGCTTCTGCGAAGTCAGCCTGCAACCCTACGGCGTTTTCAACCACCGTCATCACCCGGAAATTTCAACCCACCTGGGCGCGGACGTTATTTTTACTCCGCATCTGGGCAATTTTAAGCGTGGGATTCTGGAAACCATTACCTGCCGTCTGAAGCCTGGCGTGAGCAAAGAGCAGGTGGCGGCGGTATTCCAGCAGGCCTATGCGGATAAGCCGCTGGTACGTTTATACGATAAAGGTGTCCCTGCATTGAAAAATGTCGTGGGTCTGCCATTCTGTGATATCGGTTTTGCGGTCCAGGATGAACATATCATCGTGGTGGCGGCGGAAGATAACCTGCTGAAAGGTGCGGCCGCGCAGGCCGTGCAGTGCGCAAATATTCGTTTCGGCTTCGCTGAGACGCAGTCTCTTATTTAAGGTGTGATGATGAACCCTTTAATTATCAAACTTGGCGGCGTCCTGCTGGACAGCGAAGAAGCGCTTGAACGCCTGTTTACGGCACTGGTGAACTACCGCGAATCCCATCAGCGCCCGCTGATTATTGTGCACGGCGGCGGCTGCGTGGTGGATGAACTCATGAAGCAGCTCAACCTGCCGGTGAACAAGAAAAACGGTCTGCGGGTCACGCCGGCGGATCAGATCGACATTATTACCGGCGCGCTGGCGGGAACCGCCAACAAAACGCTGCTGGCGTGGGCGAAGAAGCACGGCCTGGCTGCCGTTGGGCTATTCCTCGGCGATGGCGATAGCGTCAAAGTGACGCAGCTTGATGAAGAGCTGGGTCATGTCGGATTCGCTCAGCCGGGTTCTCCGGCGCTGATTAACACGCTGCTGGCGGGCGGTTATATACCGGTCGTTAGCTCCATCGGCGTCACCGATGCAGGCGAGTTGATGAACGTCAACGCCGACCAGGCGGCGACCGCGCTGGCGGCAACGCTCGGCGCAGACCTGATTCTGTTATCTGACGTAAGCGGCATTCTTGATGGCAAAGGGCAGCGCATCGCGGAAATGACCGCCGAGAAGGCTGAACAGCTGATCGAGCAGGGCATTATCACCGACGGCATGATCGTCAAAGTGAATGCGGCCCTGGACGCGGCGCGGACATTAGGCCGCCCGGTCGATATCGCCTCCTGGCGCCACGCGGAGCAGCTCCCTGCGCTATTTAACGGCACGCCGATCGGCACGCGTATACTGGCATAATCAATTTATCATTTTGTCGGCCCGGTAAGCGTAGCGCCGCCGGGTAATAAAATTCAAAGATATTAAGGAAGCATGTTATGGCACTTTGGGGTGGGCGTTTTACTCAGGCAGCGGATCAGCGGTTCAAACAGTTCAACGACTCTTTGCGCTTTGACTATCGCCTGGCGGAGCAGGATATCGTTGGCTCTGTTGCCTGGTCCAAAGCGCTGGTGACGGTTGGCGTTTTGACCGCTGATGAACAACAGCAGCTGGAAGAGGCGCTGAACGTTCTGCTGGAAGACGTGCGGGCCAACCCGCAGCAGATCCTCGAAAGCGATGCGGAAGATATTCATAGCTGGGTGGAAGGTAAGCTGATCGACAAGGTCGGCCAACTGGGCAAAAAGCTGCACACCGGGCGTAGCCGTAATGACCAGGTGGCGACAGACCTGAAGCTGTGGTGCAAAGATACCGTTGTGGAACTGCTGTCGGCGAATCGTCAGCTACAAAGCGCGCTGGTCGAGACGGCGGAGAATAACCAGGACGCCGTTATGCCGGGCTATACCCACCTGCAGCGCGCGCAACCGGTGACGTTTGCCCACTGGTGTCTGGCCTATGTTGAAATGCTGGCACGAGATGAAAGCCGTCTGCAGGATGCGCTTAAACGTCTGGACGTCAGCCCGCTGGGCTGCGGAGCGCTGGCGGGTACTGCCTATGAAATCGATCGTGAACAGCTTGCCGGCTGGCTGGGCTTCGCATCGGCGACCCGCAATAGCCTGGACAGCGTGTCCGATCGCGATCACGTACTGGAACTGCTGTCCGATGCCTCAATCGGTATGGTCCACCTGTCGCGTTTTGCCGAAGATCTGATCTTCTTCAATACCGGCGAAGCGGGCTTTGTTGAGCTTTCTGACCGCGTGACTTCTGGCTCATCCCTGATGCCGCAGAAGAAAAACCCGGATGCGCTGGAGCTGATCCGCGGTAAATGCGGCCGCGTGCAGGGGGCGCTGACTGGCATGATGATGACCCTCAAAGGGCTGCCGCTGGCCTACAATAAAGATATGCAGGAAGATAAAGAAGGGCTGTTTGACGCGCTTGATACCTGGCTCGACTGCCTGCATATGGCGGCACTGGTGCTCGACGGTATTCAGGTAAAACGCCCGCGTTGTGAAGAAGCCGCGCAGCAGGGTTACGCCAATGCCACAGAACTGGCGGATTACCTGGTTGCCAAAGGCGTACCGTTCCGTGAAGCGCACCATATTGTCGGTGAAGCGGTAGTGGAAGCCATTGCCCAGGGCAAGCCGCTGGAGGATCTGCCTCTGGCCGATTTGCAGAAATTTAGCCCCGTGATTGCGGATGACGTCTATCCGATTCTGGCGCTGCAGTCGTGTCTGGATAAGCGTGCGGCTAAAGGTGGTGTTTCTCCTCAGCAGGTGGCTCAGGCGATTGCCGACGCTAAACAGCGTCTGGTGTGATCCGCCCGCGGGGCTGCTTTTAAGGCAGTAAATAAACGAAGCTCGGGTAACCCCGGGCTTTTTTATGCAAAAAAAAGCGGACACAAGGTCCGCAAAAGTTCACGTTGGCTTTAGTTATCCGGGTAGAGAGGTGATGAGGAAGCTCAATGATTTTCTGAACTTTTCCTCATTTATGGGTTTATTATTGAACAGAAACCTTGATAGGGATAATCGTTCGTTGCTATTCTATCTATCGCCATGGACTATCGTGGCGATGGAGGATGAATAATGAATATTCGCGATCTTGAATATCTGGTAGCGCTAGCCGAACACCGCCACTTCCGCCGTGCGGCGGATTCTTGCCACGTCAGCCAACCGACGCTCAGCGGGCAAATCCGTAAGCTTGAGGATGAACTCGGCGTGATGTTGCTGGAGCGCACCAGCCGTAAGGTTCTGTTCACCCAGGCAGGGCTGCTGCTGGTGGATCAGGCGCGTACCGTGCTACGAGAAGTCAAAGTGCTTAAGGAAATGGCGAGCCAGCAGGGAGAGACCATGTCCGGGCCGCTGCATATTGGACTGATCCCGACGATTGGCCCTTATCTGTTGCCGTTGATTATCCCGATGCTGCACCAGACCTTTCCCAAGCTGGAAATGTATTTGCATGAAGCACAAACCCATCAGCTTTTAGCGCAGCTTGATAGCGGTAAGCTCGACTGCGCGATTCTGGCGCTGGTCAAAGAGAGCGAAGCGTTTATTGAGGTGCCGCTGTTTGATGAGCCCATGATGCTGGCTATCTACGAAGATCACCCGTGGGCGAGCCGCGAGTGCGTGCCGATGTCGGACCTGGCCGGTGAAAAGCTGCTGATGCTGGAAGATGGGCACTGCCTGCGCGATCAGGCGATGGGCTTTTGCTTTGAAGCGGGCGCTGATGAAGATACCCATTTCCGGGCGACGAGCCTCGAAACGCTGCGTAACATGGTGGCTGCCGGTAGCGGCATCACGCTGTTGCCAGCACTGGCCGTGCCGCAGGAGAGAAAGCGCGATGGCGTGGTCTATGTGCCCTGCATCAAGCCGGAGCCGAGACGTACCGTGGGGTTGGTTTATCGCCCGGGTTCGCCGCTGCGTAGCCGCTATGAACATCTGGCGGAGGCCATCCGCGGTAAGATGGATGGCCATTTCGACGCCGCGTTAAAACAGGCGGTTTAAGCCATTTAACGCCGCTACCCGATAGGCTTCCGCCATCGTCGGATAGTTAAAGGTGGTGTTAACGAAGTACTCAATGGTGTTACCACCGCCTTTCTGCTCCATTATCGCCTGGCCGATGTGAATAATTTCGGCCGCGCGCTCGCCAAAGCAGTGAATCCCGAGGATCTCTTTCGTTTCGCGATGAAAGAGGATCTTCAGCGTACCGACGCTCATGCCGACGATCTGCGCCCGGGCCAGATGTTTGAACTGCGCGCGACCCACCTCATAAGGCACCTTCATTGCCGTCAGCTGCTGCTCGGTTTTACCGACGGAGCTGATTTCCGGAATGGTGTAAATCCCGGTAGGGATATCCTCAATCAGATGCGCCGATGCCTCGCCTTTCACCAGCGCCTGGGCAGCGATGCGGCCCTGGTCGTAGGCGGCGGAGGCCAGGCTTGGATAGCCAATCACATCGCCGACGGCATAAATATGCGGCAGGGCGGTTTGATACATGCTGTTGACCTTCAGCTGGCCGCGGCTGTCGGTTTGCAGACCGATATTTTCCAGCGCCAGTGAGTCGGTGTTCCCGGTGCGGCCGTTAGCGTACAGCAGGCAGTCCGCTTTGAGCTTTTTGCCGGATTTCAGATGCATGATGACGCCGTCATCAACACCCTCAATCTTTTCGTACTCTTCATTGTGGCGAATGACCACGCCGCTGTTCCAGAAATGATAGGAGAGCGAGTCGGACATCTCCTGATCGAGAAACGCCAGCAGACGATCGCGAGTGTTGATCAGATCCACTTTGACTTCCATTCCCCGGAAGATCGACGCATATTCGCAGCCGATCACCCCGGCACCGTAGATGATCACATGGCGCGGTTCGTGATGCAGGCTGAGAATCGAGTCGCTGTCATAAATGCGCGGATGATGGAAGTCGACGTCTGCCGGATGGTACGGGCGTGAACCACAGGCAATCACGAACTTTTCCGCCGTCACCGTTTCCACGGTACCGTCGTGGCACTCCAGCGCGATAGTGTGTTCATCAACAAAATGGGCATTGCCTTGCAGGATTTCGCAGTGGTTACGCTCATAGAAACCCTGACGCATATGGGTTTGCTGGTTAATGACGCTGTCGGCATGATTCAGGATGTCGGCGAAGGAAGAACGAAGAAGACGGGAATGGTCGCTGTAGAGGGGATTTTGGTTAAACTCGATAATACGGCTGACGGCATGGCGGAGGGCTTTTGACGGGATGGTACCCCAGTGGGTACAACCGCCGCCGACGTTATGGTAGCGCTCAATGACGGCAACGCGTGCTCCCTGTTTCACCAGCCCCATGGCGGCACCTTCTCCGCCAGGACCGGAACCAATCACAATTGCATCATAATCCCAAGAGTGTGACATGGCATTACTCACCTGTTTTATACATAAAATAAACACGATGATAACATTTGCCGCGCTTTAACCCAATTATCGTTGTGCTTTTTTGCGGCATAAAAGCAGAAACAGCTCGTAAACAATCATTCACAATCCAGTGTAAACCGATTAGTTCTAATCTCTGGTATAGTGCCGGAAGGGCTTATGGAAGGATTCAGACAACGTGATGGGCGTAAGAGCGCAACAAAAAGAAAAAACCCGGCGTTCGCTGGTGGAAGCGGCATTCAGCCAGCTGAGTGCTGAGCGCAGTTTTGCCAGCTTGAGCCTGCGCGAAGTGGCGCGGGAAGCGGGGATCGCCCCGACGTCCTTCTATCGTCATTTTCGCGATGTCGATGAGCTGGGTCTGACCATGGTGGATGAAAGCGGGCTCATGCTGCGCCAGCTGATGCGCCAGGCGCGTCAGCGTATCGCTAAAGGCGGCAGCGTCATTCGCACCTCTGTTTCCACCTTTATGGAATTCATTGGCAACAACCCGAACGCCTTCCGCCTGCTGCTGCGGGAACGCTCCGGTACCTCCGCGGCGTTTCGTGCCGCCGTGGCGCGTGAAATTCAGCATTTTATCGCGGAACTTGCCGACTATTTAGAAATCGAAAACCATATGCCGCGCGCCTTTACCGAAGCGCAGGCTGAAGCTATGGTCACCATCGTATTTAGCGCTGGCGCCGAGGCTCTCGATGTGGGCCCGGAGCAGCGTCGACAGCTGGAAGAACGCCTGGTGCTGCAGCTCAGAATGATCTCGAAAGGCGCGTATTACTGGTATCGCCGTGAACAAGAAAAAATATCAAATCATTCCGAATAACGTGAAGGACGAGCAATGAAACATTCAGTACAAGATAGAGGTACGCTGCTGCTGGCGCTGATCGCAGGTTTATCCATTAATGGTACCTTCGCCGCGCTGTTCAGCTCCATTGTCCCTTTTTCCATCTTCCCCATTTTGTCGTTGGTGCTGACGGTTTACTGCCTGCATCAGCGCTATCAGAATCGTAGTATGCCCGTGGGTTTGCCGGGGCTCGCCGCTGCTTGTTTTATTCTCGGCGTGCTGGTTTACAGTACCGTTGTGCGCGCGGAATATCCGGACATCGGCTCTAACTTCTTCCCGGCGGTTCTGTCGGTGATTATGGTGTTCTGGATTGGCTACAGGTTACGCAACCGCAAGAACGCGGTCGCGGAATAATCTCTCACCCGGCAGCAGCGCTGTTGCCGGGTTTTCTCGCGCACCTTTACTTCTTCGTTAGCAGCACGCCGCATTCCATATGATGGGTATAGGGGAACTGGTCGAATAGCGCCAGGCGCGCGATCTCGTGGGTCTCACTGAGCGTTTCCAGGTTCTGGCATAGGGTCTCCGGATTGCAGGAGATATAGAGAATACGCGGATACGCCTGCACCATTTTCTCCGTTTCGCTATCCAGCCCGCTGCGCGGCGGATCGACGAAAATCGTCTCGCACTGATAGCTCTTCAGGTCGATTCCCTGCAGGCGGTTAAACTCCCGCACGCCGTTCATCGCCTGGGTAAACTCTTCCGCTGACATGCGGATAATCTGCACGTTATCAATGTGGTTCGCTGCAATATTGTATTGCGCCGCCGCGACGGACGGTTTGGCGATTTCCGTTGCCAGCACGCGTTCGAAATTACGCGCCAGCGCCAGCGAAAAGTTGCCGTTGCCGCAGTACAGCTCAAGCAGGTCGCCGGTTGCGCCTTTAGTGGCGTCGATAGCCCACTCCAGCATCTGAATGTTCATCGCCGCATTTGGCTGGGTGAAGCTATTCTCAACCTGACGATAGATCATTTCACGCCCGCCAACCGGCAAGCGTTCATCTATATAGTCTTGATCCAGCTCGATTTTAGTTTTCGTGGCGCGGCCAATCAGGTGCACATTCAGATTTTGCGCCCGCAGCGCATCGCGCAAGCGCGTCGCCTGCTGACGCCATTCATCGTCGAGCTTTTTATGATACAGCAGCGATATCACGGCCTGGTTGCTAAGGGTGGTGAGATAATCCACCTGAAACAGTTTGTGGCGCAGTACCGGGTTATCGCGTACGCCCTCAATCACCTCGGCCATCAGCTGATTAATCAACTCGCTGGCGGCCGGGAAAGTCTCGACGCGGATCCGGGATTTGGTCTGCTGGTCGAACATAATGTGGTACAGATCGTCGCCATCGTGCCACAGGCGAAACTCTGCGCGCATGCGGTAGTGGCTGACCGGCGAACGAAACACTTCCGGAACCGGGGCGCTAAAAGGCGCCATCATTTTCTGCAAACGGACGACTTTTTCTGCCAGCTGCGCTTCATATTGTTCGGTAGGAAGGTGTTCGGGGGTCATGATGCATCCTGAATAAAATAAGTACGCGGGGATTGTAGGGAAAGCGCCGGGGATGTCCAGCCCTGATGATATAAGGAAATATAACGGTAGAAGTCTGGACATCTATATGTTTCTGATTATAGCATCGTGCTACCGGTCCTATGAGTTAATAGGGAATCCAGTGTAAATCTGGAGCTGACGCGCAGCGGTAAGGAAAAGTGGGATGAGCGCATTATGCAGACACTGCGGCTATTTAGCGGGAAGTCCTCGTCCATTAAACACTCCAAGCCCGAAGACCTGCCGGAATACGTCGCATTTGGTTTCTATCATCGCGTGCTACTGATAGAGCCGGCGGCATCCTTTGTTTATTACGGATGCTTTAAAAATGATTAAAAAAGCTTCGCTGATGACGGCGCTCTCCGTCACGGCATTTTCCGGCTGGGCGCAGGACAGCAATTCAGATACGTTAGTGGTCACAGCAAACCGTTTTCAACAGCCGGTCAATACGGTTCTTGCGCCGACCGATGTAGTTACCCGGGAAGATATCGATCGCTGGCAGGCGAAAGATTTAAACGATGTGATGCGCCGATTGCCTGGCGTGGACGTCGCGCAAAATGGTGGCATGGGTCAATCCTCCTCTCTTTTTATCCGTGGTACTGAAGCCAAACAAGTTCTGGTGCTGGTTGACGGCGTTCCCATGGCCCGACCGGGTATTACAAATAACCCCGATCTGAACCAGATCCCTTTGTCGCTGGTGCAGCGCGTCGAATATATCCGCGGCCCGCGTTCAGCGATTTATGGTTCCGGGGCAATGGGCGGCGTGATTAACGTCATTACGCATTCCGATAAAGAACAATCCAAAATTACCGCTGGGGTAGGATCGAAAGGCTACCAACAATATGACGGTACCCTGCGCCATAGCTTTGGCGATACGGTGGCGACGGTTGCGGGTTCTTATGAGGGTAATAAAGGCTTTAACGTTCAGCCCAATTCAACCTGGGATCACGACGGCGATCGCGACGGTTTTCGTAATAAAACGTTTTGGGGCAGCCTCGAGCATAAATTTAACGAGAATGTTGACGGTTTCTTCCGCGGACACAGCTACACCAACAACTCTGATTACGATCTAGGAAGCCCGCCGTATAGCCCGGCCTACAGCGCCGATGAAAGCCAGCTCTATAACCAGAGCTGGGATGCGGGGCTGAACTTTAATTCCGGAATTTATTCCTCCCAGCTCATTGCCAGCTATCAGAAGATAAAGGACTACAACTACAGCAGTATTTATGGCCGTTATAATGATGGGACGACGCTCGACAGGATGACGCAGCGTAACCTGCAATGGGGCAATAACGTTATTGTCGGTCATGGCTCTGTCAGCGCAGGGGTGGACTGGCAGCAGCAGCGGTTAACTTCATCAGATACGGCGATGTCGGATACCTACAAACGTGATAATACGGGACTGTACCTGACGGGCCAGCAGCAAGTTGGCGACGTGACCCTCGAAGCGTCCGGACGTGAAGACCACGATGAGCAGTTTGGCTGGCACGGTACCTGGCAGACTACCGCAGGCTGGGAGTTTGTCGAAAATTATCGTCTCACTCTCGGCTACGGCACCGGCTTCCTCGCGCCTTCTTTAGGGCAACAGTTTGGCTCCACCCGATTTGGTATCAACGCGAATCCTAATCTGAAACCTGAAGAGTCGAAACAGTGGGAAGCTGGGCTGGAAGGGCTCACTGGTCCCGTGGACTGGCGCTTGTCCGCGTACCATTACAAAATTACTAACCTGATTACCTATTATTCCGATCCTGTTACCTATGACGGGGAGTACGACAATATCAATGCCGCGACGATTAAAGGCGTGGAATGGACGGGAAGTATCGATACCGGTATTTTCAGCCATCGCGTAACGTTGCAGTATGTCGATCCGCGTAACGATGATAACGGTGAAGTGCTGGCCCGACGTTCTAAACGACAGGCAAAGTATCAGCTGGACTGGTCCATGTTTGATGTCGATATGGATGTGTCCTGGCAGTATTATGGGAAGCGTTACGATAACAACACCTCCCAGTACAACAATACGCAAAGAATTTTGCCGAGCTACAGCACGGTAGACGTTTCTGCATCGTATCCGATCACCGATCGCCTGACAGTTCGTGGTAAAATAGCTAACCTGTTCGATAAAGATTACGAGACAGCTTATGGCTACCAAACTGCAGGACGAGAATACTACTTGTCTGGCAGCTACACCTTCTGATCCACGTCCCACCGTGCTGGTGTTTGATTCCGGCGTCGGTGGGCTGTCGGTTTACAATGAGATTCGGCAGCTTCTGCCGAATCTGCATTATATCTACGCTTTCGACAACGTTGCTTTCCCCTACGGCGAGAAGAGTGAAGAGTTTATTGTTGAACGCGTCCTGGAGATTGTGACAGCGGTTCAGCAGCGTTATCCTCTGGCGCTGGCCGTTATTGCCTGTAACACCGCAAGTACCGTTTCCCTCCCCGCCTTACGCGATAAATTCGCCTTTCCGGTTGTCGGCGTCGTTCCGGCGATAAAACCGGCGGCCCGCTTAACGGCGAATGGCGTTGTTGGCCTGCTGGCGACGCGCGGAACCGTAAAACGCCCTTATACGCGCGAACTGATCTCCCGTTTTGCGAATGAATGCAAAATCGAAATGCTGGGGTCGGCAGAGCTGGTAGAACTGGCAGAGGCCAAACTGCACGGTGAGCCGGTCCCGCTGGATGAACTGCGGCGTATCCTGCGTCCCTGGCTACGAATGCAGGAACCGCCTGATACGGTTGTGCTGGGGTGTACGCATTTCCCTCTAATACAAGAAGAGCTGCAGCAGGTTCTGCCGGAAGGGACGAGAATGATCGACTCCGGAGCGGCGATTGCGCGTCGCACCGCCTGGCTATTAGAGCACGAGGCGCCTGATGCAAAATCGAGTGATGCCAATATTGCGTACTGTATGGCGCTGACGCCTGAAACTGAGCAGCTTTTGAGCGTTTTGCGGCGCTATGGCTTCGAGTCGCTGGAAAAACTGGCGCTTTCATAGCGTTTTGCACAAAAAAGAGACGGTTGAAAGATTTTTTGAAAACAGGGCTTGTCAACGTCTCAGAACTCCCTATAATGCGCCTCCACTGACACGGAACAACGGCTTACAGCCCGCCGGGTCAGCGGGATTCAGCGATGAATACCGGCAGAGAAAAGCGAAAATAATCG